>JAEEGK010004911.1_pt1 | contig 32476 bp, 23 predicted proteins | sample 8958771 | NCBI WGS metagenome assembly JAEEGK01 (sample SAMN16246547, study PRJNA631951) | gut metagenome | biome: gut microbiome; feature: rumen; material: SC-attached | host: Bos | place: Iran: Karaj | collected 2018-10
AAAGACGTTGTCGATGGAAAGCGACAATTCAATCAGATAACCGGTGATATACTCCAACGAAAGCTGTCTTTTGTAATGCTTGATATTCTCGTCCCAAGAAAGGGCGTCGTCATACGTCACTTGATGGTCATACAGTTGGTTCTGCGCCACAAACTGCTCTTTGTCATGCACATCCACCACCATGTCGCCCTGCAAACGCAGGAACACGAAAAACAACAGCGACAACGTCACCCAAATGGCAGTCCAAGTGGCAGACTCTTTGAATGTAACAACATGGTCTTTCTTGTGCAGGATTCCCAAATCCAGAAACAGAAGGAAGGCGATTACTACGATGAAGATTAAGAGGAAGAGGTTTTCGGTCATTTCTTTAATGGTTATTGGTTATTGGTTATTGGTTATTGAGGTCAATCGTAGAGACGCAAAATTTTGCGTCTCTACAACATCCTTATTCACATCACAAATCACTAATCACAATTCACTAATATATCCTCAAATAATCGATATATGGTTCAATTTCATTCACAAGTAAATCCTTCTTGATGACCACCTTGTCTTTGTCGAGGAGGAACATGTAGGGGATGGTGCGGGTGTCGAAGAGGTCGTTGTCATCGATAGTTTGGTCGTAATTCCATCCTTGCAGGTAATTCGGGTTAGCTTCTTTAGATTTGATGTAATTGCTCCAAACCTGCGGGTCATCTTCAAAATAGACCATCACGACTTTCAGTTTCCCCGAGGCGATGGCTTTGTTGAGTTTTTCGAAATCCTTCATGCGGTTGCGCACCTGGTGACAAGTCGGACAGGTGGGATGTTGGAGATAGAGCAGCGTGTATTCGCTTTGGATGTCGTACATGGACGTAGTATCGCCGTTCGCCAATACCATGTTGAAGTTCGGGATAGTGTCGCCGGCATGGTTCTTGTCAATAAACCCCAATTCTCTTTTGTAACGACGTTCACGATTTTCATCCAACTTCGGATATTTCAGGGCATCCTTCAGCATCGCTATATACGTGTGCTCAACCTTGTAGGGGGAAATATTGCTGCCGAGGACATGCTCCAGCGCATCAAAGAGATACTCGTAGGAGGTCTGATTGACTTTGGCGCGATTCAGCGCATCCACCACCAGACTGTCGTACTCTGGGTTGTCAATCTGATAGATCATATTGCAGTATTCCTTGAGTTTGTTGGCAACAATCGGAGTATTGAAAATACGCGGGTCATTCCATGCGAAATTGTCAAAAAAGTGCTCCAAATAGTACTTTTGGAAAAGTCTCCGGTTGCTGACAACCTCCTGCGGCGGGTCTTCTATATAGGTAGAAGTGGCGATGACGGAACCAAGCAGCGTGCCCGCATTCTTAGCTGCTGTCTGCTTCTGATACTCCCGCATCTCCCTGTTAATGCGCCGTGCGGAAGCCGAAAGGGAATCAACAAACACCTTCAGCATATACTGAGGCATACTCTTCTGTGCATCCTGGAACAGTACGTTCAACGAATCCAACCGACTGTTGAACACGTCCATGTCCTTGATGTATTTGACATAGCCTGTATTTTCCTTGGAATTGAGAAAAGTAATGTCCTCTCCATCCATCGTCAGCGAGAACTTCTGGTTCTTTTCAGACGGTATCAGTATTACGCCCAAGAGACTACTGTCACCGAGAATCTCATACATTCCCGGCTTCAGGGATTCCTTGTCCTGAAGCGTCACCAATGGTGCAAAAGCAGTGCTCAACACCTTTTTTGTCTGCAACTTGGCTTCGCTTTTCACGAAAATGGAATCGAACGTATTCGTGTTCTTAATCTCCATTTGAATGCTTACCTGGGCCATCATGGCCGTTGCAAGCATCAGCATCAACACTGTGGTTATGGTTTGTTTTATCATATTATTCTTCGTTTGTTCTTTGTTTGTTCATCCCTATGGCTCACTGCGTTCACCATAGGTTAACATAGGGAGGGCTTTCAGCCCTTTTTGGACTTGGGCTTTTTTGATTTGAGAGTCAATAGTAGTCACATCGTTCTTTGTTAGTTTCATGCCGGTTTTATATATGGTTCTTCGTATGACTCATCGTCCATTCATCATTCATCATTCTTCATTCATCATTCATCATTCATCATTCTTCATTCATCATTCATCATTCATCATTCTTCATTCTTCATTCTTCATTCTTCATTCGTGATATTGCATCGGAGAAATACCGTGGCAAGTCGGAGGCGATGAGGGTGCTGGCGGCATGGTCTTCCACGTATGCATCGCCGGCGGCACCGTGGAGATAGACACCCAGGACAGCCGCATGTTTAGGGTCATAACCTTGCGCGAGCAGGGCAAGCAGGAGTCCTGTGAGCACATCACCGCTGCCGGCCGTAGCCATACCCGAATTGCCCGTGGTGTTGAAGAACTGCCGGCCGTCAGGGAATGTCACTACCGTGTGATGTCCCTTGAGGACAAGAATCACCGAGTAACGCTGTGCAAACTGCCTGGCTCGTTCCAGTCGATCAAAATCATCGGAAGGTTTTCCCGCAAGACGCTCAAATTCAGCAAAATGCGGGGTAAGGATACTGTAAGGTGGTAGAAACGCCAACCATGTCTTGTTCTCCGCCAACATGTTCAGCCCATCGGCATCGATGACGAGCGGCAGCTTCACCGTGTCGAGGATGTCCTTCATGGCCGACACCGTCTGCTTTGCCGTTCCCAATCCGGGGCCAAATGCCACTGCCGAGATATTCTCGGGCAGTCTGTTCCAATCTATGTGGCTGACATACTGTTCGTTTTCGTCAATGTCATGAATCGCCTCTGGCAGGGAGACTGCGAGAATGTCGCGAACTGACCTCACCGTGTGGACGGTAAGTTTGCCGATGCCGCCGCGCATGGCCGCTGTGGCCGCGAGCACTGCCGCTCCGGGCATCCTGTCACAACCTGCCACCAACAATCCGTGCCCGAACGTGCCCTTGTGCGCGTATGGGTTCCGCAGGTGCAACACGTGGCGCAAATCCTCAGCCAACAGCAGATGACAATCCGAGTCCAAATTATCCGGGGCTTCCATCCCTATATCCACCACCTCAACCTCCCCGACGAATGGATGATTTTCGGGCAGGAGGAAAGCGGTTTTCATAAACTGGATGCTGAGAGTTCTGTCAGCTATCACCACCGCACTGCCGTCAGGGGTGTGTTGGTCGGCAAAAAGTCCAGACGGTGTATCGATGGAAATGGTATAGGCGTCGGAGGCATTGATATGGTGGATCACGTCTGCGTAAAAACCGGTCACCGGTTTGTTCAGCCCGATGCCGAACAGGGCGTCCACAATCAAATCGTCCTTTTTCGGTTCTGGCTGGTTTTCAACAGAATAGTATATCAATTTAGCATTATCATGATGCTTTACGATATCATTCCACCGTTTCAACTGATGTTGCATCTCCTCGCTGTAGCGGGCGTTTTCCGATGCGCATACCACCACACATATATTGCTGTGCACGAACGATGCTTCAACCAAGTGTGCCGCAATGACAACACCATCTCCGCCATTGTTACCAGCCCCCACATAAACATATACATTTTCGTACCCTCCAAGCCATGTGTTTGAAGCGATGGCATCAGCGCAAGCCGCGCCAGCCCATTCCATTAGTTCCAGGGACGAGATATGCTCTTTTTCCATTGTAAACCGTTCACAATCACGGATTTCCTGCACATCAAACAGTTTGTTATCGTTCACGATTCCAGTTTTAGTTTATGGGGCGCAAATGTACACAATTTTTGCATTTTCACGTACCTTCGTATATATATGGGATGATGTTGAAAAAAACTTTCCGAAATAAATCACAGAACTAAAAAAATAGTATCTTTGCAGCGTGTATTTTTGTGCAATAAAAGAATTGAAATTTTCAAATAAACAAGTTTAATTAACCTTATTATTCATCAAAACCAAAAAAAAATGAAAAAGATTTTTACGCTTATGCTGGCCTTGTTTGCCATGGTGGCAGTACAGGCACAGAGTCTTCTGAGTGAAGATTTTGAAAACGGCATCCCCTCCACTTGGGTCACAGTCGATGCTGACGGTGACGGCTACAACTGGGAAGGCCTGTCCACTGGTGTGTCAGGTCACAATTCCAGCTATTGTGCATTCTCACATTCATGGCTTTCAGATGCAGGCGCACTGACTCCCGACAACTGGTTGATCACCCCTGCCGTGAACCTGAATGCTAATGCCACTCTGACTTTCTGGGTGTGTGGTCAAGATGCCAGCTATGCCAACGAGCATTATGGTGTGTACATTTCCACGACTGCAGGCACTACCCCTGCCAGCTTCACCCTTATCTACGAAGAGACCATCGATGCCAATGGTGGTTCCCGCGTGCAAGGTACTTGGAAGCAGAAAACCGTCAACTTGTCTAGCTACACCGGCCAGACGGTTCGTATCGCTTTCCGCCACTTCAATGTTACCGACCAATTCTACTTCAACCTTGATGATGTGGAAATCACCGCTCAACCCACCGACCCGACGATTAGCGCCAACCCGACCACCATTAATTTCGGCACTATTGCCATGGGCACCGACCAAACGCAAACTGTCAATGTAACCAACTACAACCTCACTACTGGCGTGACCGCGACCACCGCTGCTCCCTTCAGCGTCTCCGCTGACGGCAACACCTTCGGCACCACGGCCACTATCGCAGCTGCCGGCGGCACTCTCTACGTGCAATACGCCCCCACCGCTGTCGGAACCAATAACGGCACTGTCACCCTTAGCTCTACCGGTGCTACGAATGTCACCATTAGCGTGACGGGTTCTGCCATCGACTGCGGCAACATCACCATCCCCTTCATCGAAGGTTTTGAAAACGGCATCGAGTGCTGGACTATGATCAGCATGGATCCCGCCAATGATGATGAATTTGGCGTCTATGCGGACGCTGATGCTTATGATGGAAGTTACGACTTCCGTTTCAGTAGCTACGCAACGGCTACCGACTATAACCAATACCTCATCACTCCCCAGTTGACTTTGAACGCCACTGACAACTATCTTCTGAAGTTCTTCTATCTTGGTTATAATTCTGGAGATGCTTTCAAAGTGCTCTATTCCACCACCAATAACAACCTCAACAGCTTCATAGAACTTGCCGACTACCCGACAGTAGCCACCACATGGACAGAGGTTGTCCTCGAACTCCCCTCTAACACCAAATATGTGGCCATCGACTATTATGGCAACTACAAATATTACCTTTATATTGACAACTTCAGCATCACAACGGTCTCTTCTTCCATGACTCTCAGCGAGACCGCCTTGGATTTCGGCATCAATGAAATGGGTTCCATTTCTAATGCCCAATATGTGGTAATGAGCACTATTGATGTCAATGAGCCTTTCACAGTGACCACCGCTGCTCCTTTTGAGGTTTCTCTCGACGGTGTCAATTTTGCTGCCACGCAAACCATTCCGGCCAACGCGACAACAGTGGTCAATGACACCATCTTCGTGCGCTTCGCCCCCACGGCTGCCGGCACCTTCAACGGAAATCTGACCGTTACCTCCACCAGCTACAACGGCACAGTCGCCCTCACTGGTGAATCCGTGGACTGCACCCCTGGCATCACGGTTCCTTACACGCAAAATTTCAACGATGAACTCGTTCCTCCCACTTGCTGGTCTATTGGTACGGATCCTGAGATTTTCATGTCTCTTGGCGTTGACGAGGCGGGCACTGATTTCTGTATCGGTATGGAAGGTGTTGATATGCTCATCACCCCCGAAATCCACACCACCGATCCCATTTTAGTGTCCTTCGACTATATCAACTATGGCGGCACAGAAGCCACTGCTCCTACCTATTTCCATGTGGGTTACTCCACCACCGACAACAATCCCGCCAGCTTCACTTGGCAGGGTGAGCAACTTTGTTCTACCGATGCATTCGAATCTTACTCCACCGTCGTTCCTGCCGGCACGAAATATGTGGCCGTTGGAGCCTCTCAAATTGGTTCATTCTTATACTGGGGCCTTTTCGATATGACAGATATCTTCATTATCGACAACTTCTCTTTGACAGCCCAAACAGAGGCCTTGTTGACCGTTTCTCCTGAGAGCATGTCTTTTGGTAGCATCATGATTGGTGCCACACCACCCGTCAAGACCGCTTCTGTCGTTGGCGCCCTGCTGACCAGCGATATCAACGTGACTGCTCCCGCCAACTTTGAAGTTTCCGCCAACGGCACTTCTTTCGCTGCTACGACCACTCTGCCTCAAGCAGGCGGTACACTCTATGTACGTTACAATCCGAGCGCAGCTGGCACTCATACCGGCACTGTCACAGTAACCAGCGGTACAGCTTCCAAGACTATCTCTGTCTTTGGTAGTGCTATGGATTGCTCCAATGCTAACGCTCTTCCGTACTTCGATGGCTTCGAAGATGGTATCGGTGCTTGCTATCGCAACATTGACAACGACGGCGACGGCTATGCTTGGGTTGACAACATTTACTCAGAATGGGCATATGAACCATACGATGGCGAAGGCTGTGCTATGTCCGCTTCTTACATCAACAATATTGGCGCGCTCAATCCTGATAACTATTTGATCACTCCTGCCCTTATTATTCCTTCTCAAGGTGCAAAGGTTTCCTGGTATGTGGCAGCCCAAGACCCCGGCTACCCGGCTGAAACTTACGATGTTTTGGTTTCTACAACCCCCGACAACCTCAACAGCTTTACCAGCATTTTCAACGAGACACTTGCGTCTGGCGATTGGGAAATGAGAACAGCCAACATTCCGAGCAACTTCAACGGTCAGAATGTCTATGTGGCATTCCGTCACCACGATGTTACCGACATGTTCTGGATGAAGATCGACAATCTCAGCGTAACAGCTGGTACCGGTGTTGAGAATCATGAGCTGAACACCACCATCTTCCCGAACCCCGCCAACAATGTGCTCAACATCAACGCCAACAGCAACATTAACCGCGTTGAGGTTTACAACATGATGGGTCAAATGGTCGGTTCATACAATGTCAATGATGTGAACACCCAAATCAGCACCACGGCTCTTGCCAACGGTGTCTATACGGTGAAAATCGCCACCGAAAACGGCACAACAACCAAGAAATTCACGGTTGCCCGCTAATTTTTCGGAAATATATTACCATCCTACAAAATCCCGGACCATCTCAGTCCGGGATTTTTTTTACACTAACGTCTGTTCCTGAAGGTTAAAAAAAATTGAAAAAAAATAATACATCATTTCATCAAAAAAATATATCTTTGCAATTTAGTTTGTTAGGTTAATTCTATAAATTAAATCAAAGAGGAAAACAACAGAGAAACATTTATAAACGAAATAGAGAATCAAAAAAATGAGTTATATCGCATTTGACAAGGAGAAATTGGTGAATATCAATTTCGCGAAGGAGAGAGAGATTCTGCGCTGTAGCAGAACGGGCGCTTTTGCCACCACTACATTGTGCGGACTTAATACCCGCAAATACCACGGTCTGTTTATCGTGCCACAAGACAATCTCGGTGGTGAACGTCACCTGCTAGTTTCCGGCATCAATGAAAACATCGTGGTCAACAGCATGGACTTTCACCTCGGCATCCACCAGTATAAAGACAAGGTCATTGATCCGAAAGGAAACAAATATCTGCAAAAATTCTCTGCCGACAGCGTGCCTGTATATGATTACCGCGTCGGGAAGTTCAACTTCCAAAAGTCGCTGCTTTTCCAACGCGACGACGACCGGCTGATCATCAAATACACTTTCCTCGACGAAGTTGAGAATGTATGTATGCAGATTGAGCCGCTGCTGGCTTTCCGCAACATTCACCAACTTACCCATGCCAATGGCAATGTGCATGCCGACTATCAAACGGTTGAAAACGGTGTCGGATTCTGCATGTACGACAACTACACACCAGTCTATTTCCAATTTTCGGAGCCGGTGCAATATCAGCACCACCCCGACTGGTTTTACAATATAGAATATGAAGAGGAGCTGAAACGCGGTTATGAGGGTCATGAGGATCTGTGGCGTCCCGGCACCATAACGGCGAAGGTGGCTGACAAGGAATTGTACCTATGCATCGGTACCAAACCTATTGATCCTGCAGAAATCGCCAAGATTTATGCCAAAGAAGAGAGGCAACACCCTAAACGCTCCACTTTCTCCAACTGTTTGCAAAACGCTGCGGACCAGTTCATCGTGAAACGCAACGGCCGCACTGACATCATCGCGGGCTATCCATGGTTTGGACGTTGGGGCCGTGACACATTCATTGCACTGCCAGGCCTCACCCTGCCACTGAAAAAGAACGCTCTTTTTGAAGAGATTGCTGACACGATGATTGCCGACCTCAAAGACGGGCTGTTCCCCAATATCGGTACCGGCAAAGCCGCCTCCTACAACTCGGTAGATGCCCCGCTCTGGTTCATCCGCGCCCTGCAGATTTATTTCGACCACATCAATAAACCGAGGGTCCTTTGGACGAAATACGGCGACACCATCAAGAGCATCCTCCGCGCTTACCGTGACGGCACTATGAACCACATCCACATGCTTGACAACGGCCTTATCTATGCTGGCGGCGAAGGTCTTGCCCTCACATGGATGGACGCCATCGTCGATGGTCGCCCTGTGACTCCGCGCACTGGCTGCCAAGTGGAAATCAACGCATTGTGGTACAACGACATCAAGTTCGCCATCGACCTTGCGCACAGAAGTTGGGACAAAGAATTTGTTGCCGAATGGGATTCGGTCGTCTCCAATTTCCCTACCGTATTCAAGGATACGTTCTGGTCAAAGGAGATTGGCTATCTGGCAGACTATGTCGATGGCGACTACAAGAATTTCCAGGTTCGTCCCAACATGCTCATCGCCGCATCTCTGCCTTTCTCGCCTATCAGTGAGAAAATCCGGCAATTGGTGCTCAAGCGCGTCACCGAGGAGCTGCTGGTCGATAAAGGCATCCGCAGTCTGTCACCCAAAGATCCCGAATATAAGGGCCACTACGGCGGAACTCAGTCGGAACGCGACGCTGCCTATCACCAAGGCACCGTATGGCCGTGGCTGCTGTTCCCCTTCACGGACTGCATCCTCAAGGTCTATCCCGAAAGCGCCCCTGATGTGCTTAACCGCATCCTCTACCGCTTCGACGGCTGCATGAGTTCCTACGGGCTTTCCACGATTGCCGAAATTACGGACGGCGATCCGCCCTACAAGCCCAACGGCTGCATCTCGCAAGCGTGGAGTGTCGCGGCACTGCTCTATATGAAATGGAAAATTGAACAAGTTAACAAATAAGATGACATCCTATAGACTATGGCTATAAAAGTTTTAATGTTCGGATGGGAGTTTCCTCCTCATATCTCAGGAGGTTTGGGCACAGCCTGTTACGGACTCACCAAAGGGCTTGCGCTCAATGGTGTACACGTGACTTTTGTGATGCCCAAGGCCTCCGGCGACGAGGACACCTCATACGTCAAAATCGTGAACGGCAGTGATGTGGAAGTCGATCCGCGCACTTCCGAATATTTCCTTCACTCCAAAGAGACCTCCTACATTCAAGTCAACAGCAGACTTGTCCCGTATGTGGGTATGGATGACTACTACAACGTCATCAGCCAGATCGAAAGCGGCGTCTTTCAATCAACCGGGGAGAAGCGGAAATACGTTTTCTCCGGGAAATACGGTCCCAACCTGATGCAGGAGGTGAACCAGTATGCCAGCATCGCGGCGGAGATTGCCAAGAACGAAGACTTTGACCTCATCCACGCGCACGACTGGCTGACCTACCGTGCCGGCATCGCCGCCAAACGCGCTTCGGGAAAGCCGTTGGTGGTTCACATCCACGCCACGGAGTTCGACCGCAGCGGTGAAAACTACAACGACATTGTCTATGGGATGGAGAAAGAGGGTATGAGCGCCGCCGATGCCGTGTGCGCCGTGAGCGACCTCACCCGCAACATCGTTATCAACAAATACGGCATCCCTGCAGAAAAGGTATTCACGCTGCATAACGCCGTGGAACCCAACGACAAAGTGGTGGAACGCAAGAAGTTCGTCAAGGAGAAAATTGTGACGTTCTTGGGGCGTGTCACTTTCCAGAAAGGACCCGATTATTTCGTGGAGACCGCCAAACGTGTGTTGGAGAAAGATCCCAACGTGCGTTTCGTGCTGGCTGGTGACGGCGACATGATGCCGCACATCATCGAGCGCGTGGCCGAACTGGGCATCTCCGATCGCTTCCACTTCACCGGCTTCCTGCGCGGCGACGATATCAATAAGATGTTCGGCATGAGTGATGTCTATGTAATGCCCTCCATATCAGAACCTTTTGGTATTTCCCCATTGGAAGCCATGCGTGCAAAAGTACCCGTGGTCATTTCCAAACAGTCAGGTGTCTCCGAGGTGCTCACCCATGCCATTAAGGTCGATTTCTGGGACATCGACGCCACAGCCGATGCTATCTATGGCCTGCTCCATTACCCTGCCCTCTCGAAACTATTTGCTGAAGAGGGTGCCGCCGAAGTCGATCGACTCAAATGGGAACACGTGGCCAAGAAATTAGTCAAAATTTACGAAAAAACTTTGCATTATGAATAAAATATGTTTCCACTTTCAGATTAGTCAGCCGTATCGTCTGCGCACGTACCGCTTTTTTGACATCAACAAAGACCATCACTACTTCGATGACTATCAGAACCAGTATCTGACCAAACGTCTGGCGGAGCGCTGCTATCTGCCGGCCAACAGAATGCTGCTGGAAATCATCAAGCAGAACCCTGACAAATTCCGTTGCAGTTTCAGCATTTCGGGCAGCTCCATCATGCTGTTCAAGAACTACTGTCCGGAAGTTATCGACAGTTTCAAGGAATTGGTCGCCACCGGCTGTGTGGAAATCACTGGCAGCACCTACACCCACAGCATCGCCTCACTGCATAGCGAGAGTGCTTTCATGGAACAGGTTCACCTGCAGGAAAAGCTGCTGATGGACACGTTCGGCGTGAAACCGGTTTCCTTCTGCAACACCGAAATCATCTACTCCGATGAGATAGGCGAATGGTTAGGCAACGCCGGCTACCGTGTCATCCTCACCGAAGGCGCACGGCATATCCTCGGCTGGAAGAGCCCCACTTATCTCTATTGCAACCCTTACCAGACGGATGTCAAACTGCTGCTGCGTTCCTACCAGCTTTGCGATGACATTACACTGCGTTTCTGTGACCAAGGCTGGGATCAATACCCGCTGACCGCCGAGAAATATTTGCGCTTCCTCGACAACGTCAACACCGAAAGCGACACTCCGCTCATCAACCTGTTCTGGGACTATGAGACTATCGGCGAACACTATACCGGAGACACCGGCATCTTCGAGTTCTTCAAATCGCTGGTCAACACCCTGATCAAGCACGAGAACTACTCTTTCATCTCACCCAAAGATGTGCTAGACATGGATTTGAGTCCCGCCACGATGTATGCACCGTGGCCCATCTCCTGTTCGGGAGAAGAGAAAGACACCAATGAGTGGCTCGGCAACGAACTGCAACAGGAGGCATTCAACCAACTCTTCAAATTAGAGCCTCTGTATCAGAAATCCGACAATATGGAAGCGAAACTGAGCTGGCTGCGACTCCAAGCCGCCGACCACTTCAACTTCATGAGTTCCAAATGGTTCGGACACAGATTCGTGAAACGCAACTTTGAGGTCTATTCGTCACCTTACCAGGCGTTCATCAACTACATGAACGTGCTGAACGACGTAAAACTGCAACTGGAAGGTTAATGATACAATCAGACAATGAATATTGTAGTAGAGACGCAAAATTTTGCGTCTCTACTACGTTTTAATCAGGAACAATGCTATTAACCGAATTACAGCAATACAAGATCTATCTCGCATCGAAGTCACCGAGGCGGCGGGAGCTGTTGGCAGGCATGGGCGTGGAGTTCGAGGTGATGAAGACAGATGTGGAGGAAACGTACGACCCGTCATGGTCTCCCGAACAGATCGTGATGCACCTATCCAAACTGAAACTCTCTCCCATCGATATGACGCAGTATGATTCGAAGACTCTCTTCATCGCGTGCGACACGATTGTGGTGGTGGACGGGAAAATCATCGGCAAACCGAAGGACAAGGCAGATGCCACGCGTATGCTGAACACGCTGTCGGGCCACACGCACACGGTCTATAGCGGCCTAACCGTAGCCACGCCGCAAAAGCAATTAACGGATTACCGCAGCACCGAAGTAGTGTTCGACACTCTGCCCAACGACATGATACAATATTATATAGACACGTACAAGCCCTTCGACAAAGCCGGCTCCTACGGTGTGCAGGAATGGATTGGCTACGTAGGCATCCGCGAGGTGAGAGGTTCGTATTACAATGTGATGGGATTGCCTACGCGATTGCTATGGCAGATGCTGTCGGAGATTTGCTGTTAGCTAACTTTAAAACGCATATCCGATAGCGATTTTCAGGCCATTGAGCAACCGGTGAGGGTGAGGTGAATCCCACCACTTAAGATTAATAACTTTCCCCTGTTCATCGCTGCGTGTTGGGTCATAAACGGGAAGTGCCCAGTCCACACGAATAACAAAGAAATTGAAGTCCAGCCGTAATCCGACACCGACATCCACAGCGAGTTCCTTATAAAATCTTTTGAACGAGAACTCGGCACCTGGCATGTCGTCATTTTTCTTGGCCAGCCATATATTACCAACATCGGTAAAAATACCATACTTGAACGACCGATAGAGGGTACCTCTGTATTCAACATTAAACTCCATTTTGACATCTCCAGTGTACAGGGTATCATAACCATGCACGTAACTGCCCGGACCCAAGCCACGGTAACTCCAGCCTCGCATACTATTGCTAGTGCCCATATAAAATCCCTTTTCGTATGGTACATGGGAATCCTTGCCTATCGGAATGATGAATCCTAAATCAGCACGCATGGCCAATGCGTTGTTATTGTTAATCTGATAGGTGTAATTCCATAAAATATCCAACTTCTCGAAAGTTGAATAATTGTATCCAACACTATCTAACTTATTCATTCCCAATGTCCAACGGTCGTTTGGGGAAAACAAGGCATTCAACCCCATCAAGAACAGACCGGAAGATTCAAAGTTCACCCACAAGTGCATATTATGCCTTTTGTCATCCATCAACTTGGGAATCACGTAATTGAAAGTGTACTTAAACGATAACAGAAAAAACTTGCCGAATTTGTTCTGGTAGGAAAACGGATAGTCATCATAATTCAACAACCGAGTAAACCGTTTATCGCTATTATTAATGGTAACAACATCTATCGGGCTGACGCTGTGTGAGATATAATAGGACGGATTCCACTTGTACGTGAGACCTGTCGCATACATCAGACGGCGATACAATCCCGAATAATTCACACTGACATTGAGGGATGTGCTTTTTGAAATGGAATTCTCACTGACATGTTGTCTGAAAAGAAATAATCTGTTTGGAAAATCCAATGTGGCCGAAACGCCGAATTCCGGATAGGAATACGACTTGTTTTTATGAAACAGGTTGTTCAAAGAATAGTAAAAATAGCCTCCTGACAAATTGACGGTCAAGTGTTCCGCTCCTTTGAACAAATTTCTGTTAGTGTAAGTAAAGGAAATGTTGGATTTGTCGTTGCGTAATTCCAACTGACCTCCAAAACTGTGCGGTTTCTTGCGAGTCAGACGATACAGCACATCCAAATAGCCCATTTTATTGATTGTGTCCAACATAGACTCATCTTCTTGGAAAAGGATGCTGATATAGTCAAAATTATCCAAACTATTCAGCGCACGGCTGCTGCGGCTTCGTGCCGCTTGGGAATAGGGCTGACCACTTCTACTATGGATGGCATTTGACAAAATGTGATAGGAAAAGAGTTTTTCGGGCGGTTCCCCATTAAAGGACGTTTCCACAAAATACACGCCACTACTATCGTGTTTATTCTGTCTTTTGTAATAAACAGTGTCAAAGGCCAAACCGATCGAACCCACGGGCTGAACATCAGGATTCAAATAAACATCCTTGAAATAATATTTGTAAAGATACCGGGAGGCATTTTCATGTTGCGGAATGCCCATCACAATGCTTAACGTCACCGATCTTGGGTCATTCCCGAGACTGTCAGGCTGATCATACGTCACTTCACCCTTGATGATTGATTTTTCCACATAATAATAGCCTTCATCGCGGATGAGATTGATAATACGGGTGAATTCCTGATTAATCAGAGACTCGTTATATTGCATCCCATCTGAAAGCAACGTACCAGATTTGTTCAGCACCACGATACGCTTATAATCGTAGATGGGAATGTCATAGTCAATATGGCTGATGGTATAAGGAAGACCGGCCGTCACAAAATAATCCACTTTTGACTTTTTCTTTTCCTTCCCTCTGAATTTAACCCGGTAATCTACTGTTGCATCGAAATAGCCGAGCTGCTTCATCACGATTTTCAACTGGTCTAAAGAATTATCTATCTCCACACTGTCTAGGAGAACCGGCTCTTCCCCCAATTTCTCTCTCAAGAAACGACGAAATTTGCTGTCTTTCGTTTCACCTTGCTTGTTGTATGTCGGCTGCCCCCAATCGTAGAATACCGTTTTGATACGGAAAATATCCATAAATTTCTTATTGGTGACTGGGCGAACGTATGTCTTCAGGTTATCAAAATCCGGATTTTTGGCATCTTTGACCACCACATTGTTTTTCACCAACAAACTTTTGCCCTCTTGGAGATGTCTGACAGAGCTACAAGAGCCGAGAAACAATGCAATGGCAACAAAAAGAATAAAAGAACGGATTTTAGGACACATTCTTGTCTTTATTATAGAAAATATATTCAACACAGAGTATCACGAAAACAGTGAGTGCGGTGTTGCCAATCATGACGAGGAAAGTATGCCCGAAATTCTTGAAAGTCATGGTTTCCAGAAGTACGGAAACGACTTGGTAAATAGCGGTCAGTATCAATGTGTACAGGAGAATCCAGCGGAAGTCCTTCACGCCCGGCTCAGGCCGGTCAATAGATTCGAACCTGTTGATATTCGCGCCGTTGAGGAATCGGACAATGAAAGGGCGAACAAACATCATCAGGGTGCAGGCAAACGTGGAAACGCCTAACGTGTGCGCGAATGCGTCCACCACGAAACCCGAAGCAAAACCGATGAGGTATTGCAACGACAGCGGCAGCTCCAACGGGAGCAAGAACAACGCCAGTAAATAGAGTGCCGGTGTCATATAGCCGAACAGGCAAACATGCTGGCATATCACAATCTGGACAATCAGCATTATCAAAAACCGCAAGATATTGGAAATGACGTTATTCATCTTTGAAGTTGGCTTTTAAGGAGTCTATTTCAGACTTAAACAGATTTTCCACTAAATATACGGTATAGACATCGGCGTATTTAGTAGCCAGATTCACCTTGATGGTCAGGAAACTGGCGTTGTTGCCGACCTGCACACTCTTCACCGTGCCTATGAACAAACCTTTTGGGAAGATGTTGGAGAATCCGTTGGTGAACACAGAGTCGCCAATATTGATTTCAGAGTGTTGCGGGATGGCTTCAAGGGATGCCACACGGGGATCGTTGCCTTCCCAAACCAGGGTTCCGTTCTGGTTCGCGGGGGTCACCACCGCGCTGATTCGGGATTCCGGATGCAAGATCGGGCGCACTGTTGCGAAATTGGAGGAAACATCCGTCACAACACCCGCCACCCCTTCTGGTGACAGCACCGCCATATCGCGTTCGATACCGTCTTTAGAACCCTTATCCACAATCATGTAGTTGAATGCGCGATCCACAGTTTTGAAGATGACGTGGGCGAATGTATAGTCATAAAGGCGCACCTGCCTGCGGTTGATGGAGTCCGGCTTGCTCATCTCTGTCAGCACCGTGTCCACTTTTTCAAGAAACATGTTTTCCTGTTCGCGCATCAACCGTATATTTTGTTCCACGAGCGCTTCGTTTTCAGGTCCCAAACGGAAACGATGCACCATACCCGCACCGCTCTTCTGAATCGGTCCCACGATGCCCTGCACGGCCCTTGAAAGACGGTGTTCGTTGAAAGCCAACGATTTGCCAAGCATCACGATACTCAGAATCAGAAGAACGGCGAGTACGATGATATGAAATGCCTTCTTGAAAAATTCTATGAGATTATTCATCAGGCAGGAAGCAGACTATTTCTTTTCGGCTAGTTCACGGCCGGCCTTCATGCAGGCGAGGTTCACGTTGACGATGTCCTCGCCCTTGCGGGCGAAGTTCTCGCGGACGGCATTCTCGATCTCCTCGTAAGGCAGTTGCAGATACGGAGAAGCGGCACCAAGAATCACCATGTTGGAGGAACGGGCGGAACCGAGATCCTTAGCGATTTGGTCGGCGTTGATGGCCACGCAGTTCTGCACCTTGGCCAACTCAGCCTTCAAAGCGTCAAAGTCGGGATAGTTCGGGATGTTCACGAAAGGTTGGTCGTTGGTGATCAACCAGCCGTCCTTCTTCAGCCACGGCAGATAACGCAACGATTCCATCGGCTCCACGGAGATGATCATGTCGGCCTTGCCCAGCGGGATAAGGTCGGAAGCGATGGGTTGGTCGGAAAGACGGAAATGGGACTGCACATCGCCGCCGCGCTGGCTCATGCCGTGAACCTCGGCTTGCTTCATGTACATTCCTCTTTTGATGGCGGCTGCGCCCACAATCGTGGCGATGGAAAGAATACCCTGACCGCCTACACCTGCTAATATAATGTCGATTTTCATATTTTTATTCGTTTTTGTTTGTTTTTACCCCTGTAGAGACGTTTCATGAAACGTCTCTACAACAGACGTTATTATTACTTCTTTGGTACTTTATTATCGGCTATTGGCTTCAATAACCAATAACCCATAACCCATAACCATTACTTCTTCGCGGCCTGTTGTTTTTTCATACGACGGCTCAAGGTCTGGATACATTCGCGGGTCGGGATGATCACGGAAACACCTTGGTATTCAATTTCCTTCTCAATGATGGCTACATTCTCTTCGAGATGAGCCTTGAGCGGGTTGATGCGGTGGATGTGTTCCTCTTTCACGCCGAGACCCTTGCAGATTTCGCCAAGCACGCCAAGTGCGTGGGAATCCTGACCGCCGGTCATGCCGGTGGTGCTGTTGTCGAGAATCAACACCGTGACAGGAGTGTTCTCGTAGATGCAGTCCAACAGGGAAGTCATGCCGCTGTGGGTGAAGGTGGAGTCACCGATGACGGCCACGCACGGGCTGAGACCTGCGTCGGCGGCACCCTTGGCCATCGTGATGGAAGCACCCATATCGACGGTGGTATAGATGGCGTTGTAGGGCGGAAGCGCACCGAGGGTGTAGCAGCCGATGTCGGAGAAGACTTTGCCCTTGCCGTATTTCTCCATCGCCTTGTTGAGGGCGGTGTAGGAGTCGATGTGCGGGCAACCCACGCACAATGCCGGCGGACGCGGAACGACTAATTCCGGGACGGGTGCGCCGTAAGTGTCGGGCAGACCGAGGGCTTTGGCCACGAGGTTCGGGTTGAGCTCGCCGTCACGAGGCAGCTCGCCGCTCAAACGGCCCATGATGTTGCCAGTGCGGTTCAGCACGCCACGCACCTGCTCCTCAATGAAAGGATAACCCTCTTCGGCGATGAGCACCTTGCCGCATTCGTCGATCATCTTGGCGATGAGCTTGGACGGCAGCGGGTATTGGGAAATCTTCAGCACGGGATACGGGCATTTGCCACCCTCGAAGTTCTCCATCAGGTAATTGAAGGCAATACCGGAAGCGATGATACCCATGCTCTTGTCGGTGCCGTCAATGTATTGGTTGAACGGGGAGTTGAGGGAGTCATTCTCGAAATCAACCTGCTTGTCCAACAGTTTGCGGTAATGTTTGCGTGCGTTGGCAGGCAGCAGGATGAACTGCTTCGGGTCCTTCTCAATGTTGAGGGGATTCTGCGGACGCTCAGCTTTGCGCTCCACACCGGAACGGGAGTGCGACAGGCGCGTGGTGAGACGGATGACCACCGGGGTGCGGAATTTCTCGGACATCTCGAACGCGTAGTAGGTGATGTCGTAAGCTTCCTGTTGGTTGGAAGGCTCGAAGCACGGGATGAGCGCGAACTTCGCATAGTAGCGGGAATCCTGCTCGTCCTGGGATGAGTGCATGGAGGGGTCATCGGCGACCACCACCACGAGACCGCCGTTGGCGCCGGTGATGGAGGAGTTCATGAACGGGTCAGCAGCCACGTTCAAGCCCACGTGTTTCATGCACACCATCGCGCGTTTGCCCGCGTAGGACATGCCGATGGCGGACTCCATGGCGGTTTTCTCGTTGCCGGCCCAGATGCTGTGCACCTCGCCAGCCTTGCCCTGCTTGGAGTTCTGGATAAATTCGGTGATTTCAGTTGAAGGAGTGCCCGGATAGGCATACACTCCGGATAATCCGGCGTCCAAAGCGGCCTGAGCCACCGCCTCGTCACCTAAAAACAATGCTTTTGACATAATCTGAAGTACTTTATTGATTGTATATTATTGATTTAAGTTCAACTTTTTATGAAATTTGCAAAAATACAAAATTTTAAGCAAACCACCAAGTGTTTTTCCATATTATTTGTAAATTGAGATCAATGAACTTTGTGAGGGTTTCTTTTGTCGCCACATCAGTCTGAATCTGTGTTATAGAGCAAACATCAAAGAGAAAAAATAGTACTTTTGCCGCGTTTTATGGAAAAAGAGAGAAAAAATTGGATTTTGCCTGTTGTGATGGGTATTGTGTTGCTCGGCAGCATGTTCGTGGCCACGAGCATCGGGGTGATTTCTATCCCCTTGGAAGTCATTCTGCAAAGCACAGGACAAAAATTCGGTCTTTTCCGAAACCTGCAGATCGCCGACTACTATCAGGTCACACTTTGGCAGCTGCGGATTCCGCGCATCGTGATGAGTGTGCTGGCGGGCGCCTCGCTGGCCATCTGCGGCGGTGTCTTCCAGAGCATCTTCCGGAATCCTGTCTGCGACCCTTACATCCTCGGCATCTCTTCAGGTGCCTCGTTAGGCGCGGCCATCGCCTTCATCCTCGGCTGGGATGCGGCTCTTTTCGGCATCACCCTGCCCGCCTTGGTCACGGCATTGCTCACTCTCCTGCTGATTCTCGGCATAGCCCGCATCAAAGGGAAACACAACACCAACACCTTGCTGCTCATCGGCATAGCCCTCAACTTCTTCATTTCCGCTGTCATCACTCTGTTAGTGGTTGTCAACCAAAAGGAGATGCATAAGATCTACTTTTGGACTATGGGCAGCCTCACGCATGTTTCCTGGTTTGAGATTGCATGGCTGCTGCCCATAATGGTTGCCTGCATCTGCATCCTTTTCTACTATTCCAAATCCTTGAACATCATGCAGGTGGGAACGGAAACGGCACAGACGTTGGGCATTGACACGCAAAAGACAACCTACATCGTGCTCATCACCTCATCCGTTTTAATTTCCGTGGTGGTGTCGTTCTGCGGTTCCATCGGCTTCATCGGGCTGATTATGCCGCATGTGGCGCGATTGCTTTTCGGCAGCAACAACCGGAGGCTGTTCACCTATTCCCTGTTCTTCGGAGCCTTTTTTCTGTTGATAGCCGACACTTTGGCACGCACAATCGCCGCACCCGCCGAACTTCCGGTCGGAAGTATCACGGCATTGGCGGGAGCTCCTTACTTCATCTATCTGATCCTGAAGAAATAAAGACTGTCATAACGGCAAAGTCCATTTTTCCCTTCTGTATACTTATTTTTTGTATTTTTGCCGCAGTTTTTTTTCAAAAATCATTAGCAATGAATAAAAAATCCACTCTTCTACTTTTGGCAGTTTGCCTGTTTGGCGTTTTTAACTTGAGCGCACAAAAACCAGTCAGGCATTTCCTTTCCTTGAATGCAAGTACTGCAAGCACCGGCCAAATCCGGTTAACTTCCCATTATAATTTCAGCCCGTTTTTTGGCGGAAGCGAAAACCTCGGCATCGGCTACCAGCTGTATGCCAACCATTTCACTTTCAGCATAGGGACGGAAATAGGTGCTTCAGTGATAACTAATTACTCCAAAGAACCGATTACGATTGGTAAAAAAACCATCCCCGAAGGGACTTTGGAACTGCTCGGAAATGGTCACATGAATTTTCCTGTCATGATTGGCGGTGAGTTCAACAAATTCTATTTCAAAGTGGGTGTGGTTCCCTCTTACAACATCCTCAATGCTGCTACCATTATCGGTCCTGTGTTAAATCCTGAAGATCCCCATCCCTACAATACCACGAAAAAACTCCTTTACCAGAACCCATTCCAGCTCTATGGACGTTTCGAAATAGGCGGTTCGATTGGCCATTTCACCCCGTTCGAAGACACTGACCAACCGAGGGCTCGTTTCTATCTGGGAGGTTTCGTTGACTTCGGCATCACCAAAGATATGCCAAAAGTGTCACGCGGATCCTACAAGAACAGAATCCCCTACGCCATCAGCGACGAAGGGTATCAGGACGTGCTTCACCAAATTCAAATAGGGCTTCGTTTTACCTGCCTGCTGAATTTCGCAAAATAAAACATTTTTCACCCTACCCATTTTCCGCAACCCAGTTGCAAATATAACCAAAACACGTGTTTGCAACTGGGTTGCGTATTGTTTTCCGTACTTTTGCCACCGAAAATCAAAGCAGGTGAAAAGCCTGTGTGTAATAATACGGAAAAACAAGACTTATGAAGCATATTCATCATTATCTGGAAGAATCACAACATCACCATGGGGAGTGTTGCAACCACTGCCATGAACATGGAGAGGGACACCACCATCATCATCACGAGCATAATCTGAAAGAACAAATCATCAGGATTGCCATCACCGTAATCTTGCTGATTGCGGCCGTTTTGGTTGAAAAATATTGCAGTCTTTCAACATGGCAGCTCCTGCTGGTCTATCTCGTCCCCTATCTGTTCATCGGTTTTGAAACACTTAAAGAGGCGGTGGAAGGGTTGGTTCACGGCAATGCGCTCAACGAGCACTTCCTGATGTCGGTGGCCACTATCGGCGCGTTGTGCATCGGTTTCCTGCCCGGTGCCGAAACACAGTTCCCTGAAGCGGTCTTCGTGATGCTCTTTTTCCAAATCGGGGAACTTTTTGAAGGCTACGCGGAAGGCAAGAGCCGCGACAGCATCGCCCATCTGATGGACATCCGCCCCGACACCGCCAATGTGGAACGCAACGGCGAAATCGTCACCATGAAGCCGGAACAGGTGTCCGTTGGCGAAACCATCATCGTCCGTCCGGGTGAACGAATCCCGCTTGACGGTGTTGTCACGGAAGGACAATCAGCGATAAACACCGTGGCTCTGACTGGCGAGAGCATGCCCCGTGAAGCAGGCATTGGCGACGAGGTGTTCTCAGGCTGTGTCAACCTGTCGGGGGTCATCCGGATCCGCACCACCAAAAATTTCGGGGAGAGCACCGCTTCCAAAATCATCGAGTTGGTGGAGAATGCCAAAGAACGGAAATCCAAGAGCGAGACGTTCATCTCACGGTTTGCCCGCATATACACGCCTGTTGTGGTGTTCGCGGCCATCGCGCTGGCCTTGTTGCCGCCGCTCTTCTCGAGCCATTTCGCCACAGCCTTCCCTGTATGGCTTTACCGCGCCCTACTCTTCTTAGTGGTCTCATGTCCGTGCGCCCTGGTCATCAGCGTGCCGCTCACCTTCTTCGGGGGCATCGGCGGTGCGTCGCGCAACGGCATCCTCGTCAAAGGGGCCAATCTGATGGACAAACTCTCCAAAGTCAGCACTGTGGTTTTCGACAAGACCGGTACGCTGACGCACGGACAATTCGCCGTGGACGCTGTTCATCCCGAACAACTTGACGAGCAGCAACTGCTGCATCTTGCCGCGCATGTGGAACACTTCTCCACGCACCCCATAGGTGCGGCCCTTAGAGACGCCTTCCCGAACGAAGCCACCGACGGATGCTCGGTCACAGACGTGGAAGAGATTGCCGGACAAGGCGTTCGCGCTAATGTAAGCGACAAAATCGTCTGCGTGGGCAACGCCAAAATGATGGAAACCACCGGCATTGCATGGCACGACTGCCATCTGGTCGGCACCATTGTCCACGTGGCAGTGGATGGCGAGTATGCGGGCCACATCGTGATCAACGACCGCATCAAAGACGACAGTGCGGAGAGTATTGCGCAGTTGAAGAATCTCGGCGTGAACCGCATCGTGATGCTCACCGGCGACCGCGAAGAGGTAGGCCGGAATGTAGCAGAGAAACTTCAAATCAGCGAGTACCATGCGAATCTGATGCCCGCTGACAAAGTCAGCCATATTGAACAGCTTTTGGCTGAAAAGCACGACAAAGGCGCGGTGGCTTTTGTGGGCGACGGCATCAACGACGCCCCCGTGCTGGCTCGTGCCGACATTGGAATCGCAATGGGCGGGTTAGGCAGCGACGCGGCCATCGAGGCGGCCGACGTGGTGCTGATGAACGACAAGCCCTCCAAAATTGCCACCGCCATCCAGATTGCCCGCCGCACATTGCGCATCGCCCGGCAGAACGTCTGGTTCGCCATCGGAGTCAAAGTGGCCGTTCTGATACTCGCCACAGTCGGATTGGCCACCTTGTGGATGGCCGTTTTCGCCGATGTCGGGGTGACTGTGTTAGCGGTGTTGAATGCGATGAGGGCACTAAAATGTAGAATGTAGAATGTAGAATATAATTATGAATAACGTAAATACAAAGATGATTTCAGATGAACAGACGTTACGGGAAGCCGGCGTCAGGGTGACGGCGGTAAGACTGATGATATGGCGCACTATCCACCGCGAGTTCTCTGGAATATTCAATCTGGCGGAGCTGGAGCAAAAGCTCCCCACCGTGGATAAATCCACTCTTTTCAGGACATTGGGTTTGCTAAGTGAGAATCATTTGTTAGACACTATAGACGATGGCTCCGGCTCCCAAAAATACTGCATCCGTCATTTTGGCGATGCCCGGTCTGAGATGAGACACGTCCATTTCAACTGCCGGATATGCCATCAGACCGTATGCTTGACGGATGTCATCCTGCCGGAAGTGACGCTGCCTGAGGGATATACTGTGGAAGACACCGAATATGTAGTGAAAGGTGTTTGCCCCAAGTGTGCCGGAAAATAACCTGACGGCCACTGACAAGAGCTTGTATTCAATCGCATTCGCAGAAAAATCAGAACGAAGAACTTGCGACCAGCTGTTCAATCTCCTTCTGCAATTTCTCGGAAACGGGGACTAACGGCAGCCTCAACTCATTCTCTACCATATTCTTGGCTGCCATAATCGCTTTCACGCCCGCGGGACTACCCTCTTTGAAACAATCAATCGTCAACGGCACCAATTGCTGGTGGATAATTCGGGCGTCTTCCAGCTGCTGGTCCATAACATGATGCACCATCTGGGCCACTTTTCCCGGATAGGCGTTGGCCATCACCGAGATAAGCCCGTCAGCACCGGCGGCCATGAGCGGCAACGTCAGCAGGTCATCACCGGAAATCACCAGAAAATTGTCAGGACGTTTGCATATCAGTTGCAGGATTTGCTTCATAAAACCGGAAGCCTCCTTGATGCCAACCACATTCGGGCATTCCGCCGCAATCTGCAATGTTGTGGTCACCTCCAAGTTGCAGGAAGTTCGACCCGGCACATTATACAAAAACACGGGCTTGTCTGTAGCACTTGTAAAAGCTTTGTAATGAGCCACCAATCCGGCTTGCGACGGCTTATTGTAATAGGGTGTTACGGTCAGGATGGCATCCACTTCGAATTGGGCGAGATGCTCCAGTTTCCGAATCATAAACTGGGTGTTCGGCCCGCCAAGTCCCACCATCACCGGAAGTCGTTTGGCGTTAGACTCTAAAATACAGTTTAAGACATCATCTTTTTCTGCAGGGGAAAGCGTCGGGTACTCACTGGTGGTGCCTAACGCCAACAGATAATCAACACCTTCTTCCACCACCCTGTTGACCAATGCGGAAAGACTTGGAAAATCTATCTGACCATCATTCTTGAAGGGCGTTATCAAAGCGACACCCAATCCTTTGAACATCTGTTGAATACTGTTTCTCATTTTCCGGCGAGTTTTTGGGTGTATTTGAAAGCGGAATTCAAAAACTGCATATAATTCCCGTTTTCAGTATGAATGAATAGATCGTAAATATCCTGATAATCAGCACAACTACCAATGACAAACCTGGCGGCGGCAATAGAGAGAATGTCTTCGACAGGAGCGTGGTAACGATAGTTGAAATCAAGGAGAATGTCAAAATCACGGTTAATAAAATCCTGGACTTGAACCATATTGGGTTCACCGCACCAAGTGAGCTGCTTTTGGCAGAAATAATCCGCGGAGAGCTGCTGGAGACAATAAAAGGGCACATATTTCTCATCAATATAGCCGATAAGATGCACAATCTTCCCACTTTGCTGCAGTTGTGTGAAAATCCGGAAGATGGCCTTGTAGGAATCCTCATCTGTGATTTCGCAAATAATGCCGACCGAATTGGCTTTTTCCAAAGCGCACACTTCTCTAAGCTTATCCGGTTTTTTTGCCGCGATATGCTTTTTCAGGAAGTATTTCTTTATTTTGTCAAACATAAAAATGGCTTTACTGATGAAATGGCAAAAATACAAAAAATCCACTTATGTTGGCATAATTTTTGTACATTTGCCCCCAATTTTTAAAGACCTTATTTATGGACATCAAATATTCCGAAGAGATGAACTATATTTTGGCCGAAGCTCACGAACTGGCCAAAACTTATCACTCTCAACAGATTGGTTTAGAACACCTTATGGTTTGCTTACTCCGCTATCCCGGGGAAAGTGTCACAAAAAAAATATTCTCTGTATTTCAAATTGACCTTGACGGATTACGCACACGACTGGAACAAATGTTAGAAATGCCGGACAGTCAGGCAGAAAATCCTGTGGAAAAAATCCCCATGAGCGTACAAGCTCAAGGGCGATTGCATCTGTCTTATCTGTTCTCCAAACAATACAGGAGCGAGGCGGTAGAATCCTACCACCTTGTCCTCGCCATCCTGAAACCCGCGCAGTTGGACAGCCAAAACACCATCAAGATGCTGTTGGGACAGGCAGGAATCACCTTTGAGACTTTTGAGGATGAACTGCGCCACGAGCTGCATCTTTCCGATTCTCTGTCTGCCGCAGGGCAGTTCCAAGAGGAAGATGACGAAAACGAACGCCGCACCGTGAGGAAAGGCAAGGATGCGGGCAAATCGGCCACTCCGATGCTCGACAGTTTCGGCAAGGACCTCACCAAGATGGCCGCCGAAGGCAAAATCGACCCTGTGGTGGGCCGCCAGAAAGAGCTGGAACGCATCGCCCAGATTCTCTGCCGCAGAAAGAAAAACAACCCTGTACTGATTGGTGAACCCGGTGTAGGTAAATCTGCATTGGCCGAAGGACTTGCCCTGCAAATCACCTCCGGTCACGTGTCGCGCACGCTCCTGCACAAGCGCATCGTCAGCCTCGACATGGCCGGCCTTGTGGCAGGCACAAAATATCGCGGACAATTCGAGGAGCGCGTGAAGACCATCCTCGAAGAGTTGGAGAAAAGCACCGATGTTATCCTTTTCATCGACGAGCTGCACACGATGGTGGGCGCCGGCAACGCCCCCGGCAGCATGGATGCCTCCAACCTCTTCAAGCCCGCCCTCGCACGCGGTGAGCTGCAATGTATCGGCGCCACCACCCTCGACGAATACCGCGAACACATCGAGAAGGACGGTGCCCTCGAGCGCCGCTTCCAGAAAATCATCCTCGAACCCGCCACCCCGGAAGAGACGTTGGACATTCTTAACAACATCAAAGACAAATACGAAGACCACCATGCGGTGAAATACAACGATGAAGCCATCAAGGCTTGTGTCGCCATGTCAAACCGCTATATCACAGACCGTTGTCTTCCCGATAAAGCGATCGACGTGATGGATGAGGCAGGGGCGCGCCTCCACATCCAGAACATCCATGTGCCGGAAGAGTTGGTTGCCGCAGAGACAGCCATTGCAGAACAGGAAAAACTGAAAGAGGAGGCTATCCGGAACCAGCAGTACAACGATGCCGCCAAATACCGCGACCAAATCAAGATGCTGGAAGAAGAGCGGAAGCTGATTCAGAAGACGTGGGAGAACAGCGTGAACGAAAACCGCCCGACGGTAACGGAAGATATTGTTGCTGAGGTGATTGCTATGATAACAGGCGTTCCCGTGCAGCGCATCGCCAAGAACGAAGGCGAACGGCTGATGCAGATGGCCACCGAGTTGCAAGGCGTGGTCATTGGTCAGGACGAGTCGGTGGTGAAGGTTGCGAAGGCCATACGCCGCAACCGCGCCGGCCTGAAAGACCCCAACAAGCCCATCGGCACCTTCATCTTCCTCGGACCCACGGGTGTCGGCAAAACCTACTTGGCGAAAGTATTGGCCGAGTATCTATTTGATTCCCAGGATTCCATCATCCGCATTGACATGAGCGAATACATGGAGAAGCACACGGTTTCCCGTCTCATCGGCGCACCTCCGGGCTATGTCGGTTACGAAGAAGGCGGTCAGCTCACCGAAAAAGTGCGCCGAAAACCCTACTCCATCGTGTTGCTTGACGAAATCGAGAAAGCGCATCACGATGTCTATAATGTTCTGCTGCAAGTGTTTGACGAAGGGCAGCTCACCGATGGCATGGGTCGGAAGGTTGATTTCAAGAACACCATCATCATTATGACCTCCAACGTGGGAACTCGCGAGCTTAAGGACTTCGGCACCGGCATGGGCTTCAGCACTGACGCCACCAAGGCCGCGGAGCAAAAAGTGGCGCAAGGCATCCTTGAAAAGGCGCTCAAAGCCACCTTCGCCCCCGAATTCCTCAACCGTGTGGATGATGTCATCTACTTCAACAGTCTTGACAAAGAGGACATTGGCAAGATCATTGACATCGAACTCAAAAAGGTGCTGCAACGCGTGAAAGACCTAAACGTCGAAATCAGCATCACCGACAAGGCGAAGAACTTTCTGGTCGATAACGGTTGGGACGCCAACTACGGCGCACGCCCGCTCAAGCGCACCATCCAGAAATACGTCGAAGACGTCCTCGCCGAGGAGATCCTCAACATGACGCTCACTTCCGGCGACTCCGTCCAACTCGACTATGACGATCTGAAAGAGGAAATGCTCGTTGAACATATTAATTCATAATTCATAATGCATAATGCATAATTTCACAGCCAAAGAGGGAAACAATGAAGAACTATAAAGAGAAACTGAACAAAATACGCGCCTTCATCCTGGACTTTGACGGGGTGCTGTCGAACGGGATGGTCTATGTGACGGCCGACGGCGAGCAGGTGCGTGCCACGAATGTCAAAGACGGCTATGCGCTGCATTACGCCCTCAAGAAAGGATACAAAGTGGTTGTCATTTCCGGCGGCTATGCCGAATCTATGAAGCTGCGATTCAGAGATTTCCACGGCATGGAGTTTTTCCTGCATGTCAGCGACAAGATCAAAGTCTTCAACGAGTACCTCGCCAATAACGGCCTTAAGCCCGAGGAAGTACTGGTGATGGGCGATGACATCCCCGACTACCCGATGATGAAGCTGGCTGGTGTGAAATGCTGTCCGGCAAACGCCGCCATCGAAATACAGGAGCTGGCCGACTACATCTCCATCCGCAACGGCGGCGACGGCGCAGTCCGCGACGTCATCGAACAAACGATGCGCCTGCAAGGCACCTGGTTCAACGAAGACGCACATATCTGGTAATAATGTTATACACCATCATCTTCAGCATCATCGGTTTCGCCATGGGCGGGCTTGGCGGAGCTTTCGGAGGATTCCTGATCGGCTCCCTGTTCGACAGCATCCGCAACCGGCGCAGGGCGCAAAGAGCGCAGGATGAGTTCAACGAGAGCCGTCAGCAGTATTACAACAATCCGGAACAATTTGAAGAACAGCTGCTTACACTTATCGGATATGTAGCCAAGGCCGACAATAACCGCCTGCTCCAATCCGAACTAAACTATTGTAAGCAATATTTCCAGAGAACGTTCCCGCACAGCGACATCTCGCAACTGATGCTCAAGTTCCGCGACATCCTGAATGCCGACGACACAGACAGTGCGTGCCAGAATGCCTGTGAAAAAATCCGCCAGTATGCCACCATCCATGAGAAAATGGCTATCCTGCAGTGTCTCTTCGGTTTCGCCACCGCCGACGGAAACGCCCACCAACAGGAACTGGAAGCCATCCGCAGGATTTCCGGCTGGTGCGGTGTGGACAATGTCACCTACGAAGCCCTCAAGATGATGTATGTCAGCTTCTCCGCAGGGAGCAGCTATGGCGGAGGCTACTTCGGCGGCTATGGTGGCGGGTATTCGGGTGACTACGGAGGAGGTTACTACGACCAGTCCGGAGGCAGCACCTACACCCCGCGTTCCGGTCCGAGCTTAGACGACTGCTACAAGATTTTGGAAGTCTCCCCTGACGCCACCGACGAAAAGGTGAAGAAGGCCTACCGTGTGGCAGCCATGAAGCACCATCCAGACAAGGTGAGCCACCTCGGCGAGGATGTCCGCAAGAAAGCCGAAGAGAAATTCGCTAAGGTCAACGAAGCGTATGACAAAATCAAGGCCGCACGAGGAATGAAGTAATTCAGAATTCAGAATGCATAATGCATAATTATATGAAAAGGGACAATATCCTTATCGTTGATGACAACGCGGGCATCCGAACCACATTGCAAATTCTGTTAGACGGGAAATGCGCGGCCGTGGAGACTATTGCTTCCCCGAAAGTTCTCGTCAGCACGGTGCAGCGTTTCCGCCCCGATGTGATCCTGCTCGACATGAACTTCGAGTCTGACATCAACACCGGCAACGAAGGATTGTATTGGCTCGCCGAGCTGAAGCGGCAATTCCCTGACATTGTGGTGATTCTAATGACTGCCTACGCTGACATCGCCCTTGCAGTGGAAGGCATGAAGCGCGGGGCCTTCGATTTCATCGTGAAACCCTGGGACAACGACAAGCTGATGGAGACTCTTGAAGCCGCCAGCCAACAACGCAAAGGCAAGGTTCCTTCCCAGCAGTCCGACACCGCGATGCCCATGCTGTGGGGAGATTCCCCGAAAATGACCGATCTTCGCCGCATGACGGAAAAAATCGCCCCGACAGAGGCCACCGTTCTCATCACCGGCGAGAACGGTACTGGAAAAGACATGTTAGCGAACGAAATACACCGACTATCCACACGCGCTGGAAAACCCATGGTGAGTGTCGATATCGGTTCCTTATCGGAGACCCTTTTCGAAAGCGAGCTATTCGGACATGTCAAAGGGGCTTTTACCGACGCCCGCACCGACCATACGGGCAAATTTGAGCTGGCCAACGGCACCACCCTCTTCTTGGATGAAATCGGTAACATCCCGTTGAACCTGCAAGCCAAGCTGTTACGTGTCTTGCAGAACCGTTGTGTCACCAAAGTCGGCGACACCAAGTCCGTGCCCATTGACATCCGGCTCATCTGCGCCACGAACCGCGACCTGCCCGCCATGGTGCGCGAAGGCCGTTTCCGCGAAGACCTCTACTACCGCATCAACACCGTGACCCTCCAACTGCCGCCGCTACGTGAGCGAACTGACGAAATTGCCGCATTAGCCAACTCATTCACAATTCGTTACGCCAAGAAATACCGCCGCAATGTAACCGGCATCTCCGATGAGGCGATTGCGCTGTTGAGTCACTGCCGCTGGCCCGGCAACGTGCGCGAATTGCAAAACTGCATTGAAAAGGCCGTCATCTTGGCGGACAACACCATTCTTCAACCCGAAGACCTGCAAATTGATAAATCCGCATTAAACACCAGCACCTCTTCTGTTGCGGAAACATTAGAAGATGCCGAAGAACAGGTCATCCGCAACGCCGTGAAAAAGTACAACGGCAATCTCTCTTTGGTAGCCAAAGCATTGAACATCAGCCGTCCCACATTATACAATCGGTTGAAAAAATACGGAATATGAGTACATGGCTATGGATAGTCCTCTTGTTGGTAACCTCACTGGTCGCCATTGTCGCGACCGCATGGTGGGTCAACAAGCGCAACCGTGAAAAGGTGGCCTACATGATGGACGCTCTGGAAGACGGCGAGTCCAACTTCCGTTTCCGGAACGACTCCGCCATGAACCGCGAACTCAACCGGATTCGTGACATCATGGAACGCCAAAGCCGTAAGAACGAGGAAGTTTCATGGAAAAAACTGTTCCGGGTTATCACGCACGAAATCATGAACACCGTCACCCCGATTGCCGCCCTCAGCGATGCCCTCTCCAAAGACAATCAGATGGACGTGAAAGCCGGCCTCAAAACGATTTCCTCCTCATCCAAAGAGTTAATCCGATTCGTGGAATCGTACCGCAACTTCACCAAAGCGGTACCGCCGGTCTTCAAAGCCGTGATGGTCGATAATCTGGTGGAGAATGCCATCCGGCTGAACAAAACCCGGACACAGGAAAAAGGGGTAACGCTGACTTATCAGGCCAAAACACCAGACCTATTGCTATACGTCGATGAAGGGCAGGTTATGCATATCTTCAACAACCTGATAAAGAATGCGATAGAAGCAGGAGCCACGGCCATTACCATTTCCGCATACATGGACAAAGAGGATCGGACCATCATCAGTGTCAGCAACAACGGTCAAGCAATTCCGTTGCACAAGACGGAGGAGATTTTCGTGCCGTTCTTCACCACAAAGCCGCAGGGAACGGGAGTTGGACTGAGCTTGTCGCGCCGCATCATGTCCGCCCATCACGGCACCCTCACACTCGTCCAAAGCGACGCCACCCAGACGATTTTCGCAATGGTGTTCGCTTGATTTGTAAAATCCACTTACACCTGCTGTAAGATTTTCTTACACTATTTGTAAACCGTAATGTGCTGACTGTCTAACAACCAGCGCATTACGGTTTTGGCATTCTTTTGGCATGTTCTTTTCGGAATTGTAGAGACGCGCCATGGCACGATTCTACAACGTCAAAAACGAAAAAAGATGTCAAGAAGAACGACCATAGCCCTGTTGATGACACTCTTGTGCGGGACGGCGTACGCGCAGTACACGGCGGTGATGACCCTGCGCGATTGCATCCATTACGCGCTGTCGCATTCTGCGGAGATGCGTGTGCTGCAGGCCGACCTCGGCGACGCGCAGTTAGCCCGCCGCAACGCTATTCTCAACGCCTTCACCCCGGCGGTCAGCGGCGATGTTTACGCCTACTCCAACTTCGGACGCTCCATCGACCCGGAAACGAACACCTACAGCACCACCACCTCCTTCCACAACGGTTACGGTGTCTCTGCCGGCATCACCCTCTTCAACGGATTCAGAGCAGTCAACAACTTGAAAATCACGAAACTGGCGGAGTCGACGGGCGTGACGAAAATCCAGCAGAGCGAAGACCGGATCCGCCTCGCCACGATGGAGGCCTACTGCAATGTGCTCTATTACACGGAGTTGCTGAAAACGCTACAATCGCAGACGGAGACAGCCGAGGCGGCCTTGCGGCTCGTGCAACGGCAGAGGGAGTTGGGGCAGAAGTCGCCTGCGGATGTGCTGCAGATGGAGGCAGACCTCTCCGACCGCAGATACAGGTTCATCGTCTGTGAGAATCAGCTTCAGAATGCCTATATCACGTTAAAAGACATTATGTTATATCCGACAGAACAGCCGTTCTCCGTCACGGATGTGGAAATGGACACGGTGCTGTCGGATGCGGTACGTGGTATGGAGGTGAGTCGGGCGGCGGAGCTTCTGCCGGCCGTAATCATAGCCGAAAATGAGCGGCAGACCGCCCGCCTCACCCTCAAAACCGCGAAGTGGCAGCTGCTTCCGTCGCTGTCGCTGTATGGCGGATGGTCCTCGACCTACTTCACCTACCCGGGGCGCACAGACTACGTGCCCGTTCCCTATTGGAGGCAACTCTCCGACAACGGCGGCGAGTACGTGCAGTTGTCGCTGAGCATCCCGATTTACGACCGGCTGTCGCGGCAGACGGAAATCGCGCGTCGGCGCAACGACTGCGACCGTGCGGAAGCCCGATACGCACAGGCCCGGCAGACCGTGGAAGCCGAAATCCACCGTGCCCTCGCCGACCGCGACGGGGCCGCCGCCGCCCTCCGTCAGGCCGAGCAGCAGGCCGCCCTCCAGCAACAGCTCTACATGCTGAGTGCCAGACAGTTCGAGCAGGGTCTCATCTCCGCCCTCGACTACCGGACCGTCGCCGACAACCACCTGAACGCCACCGCCGAACTGCTCAACGCGAAGCTGCAGTTATTTCTGAAGACGTGGGTGGTGCGGCTGTATTTTGGAATGATGAATTATGAA
>JAEEGK010004915.1_pt1 | contig 32470 bp, 22 predicted proteins | sample 8958771 | NCBI WGS metagenome assembly JAEEGK01 (sample SAMN16246547, study PRJNA631951) | gut metagenome | biome: gut microbiome; feature: rumen; material: SC-attached | host: Bos | place: Iran: Karaj | collected 2018-10
TTTTAATAAAAAAATATTTGAAAATAAATTTATATGATCAAATAATAAGAAGTACATATTTATTAACTGATATATCAAATTATAATAATGAAAAAACAATAATAAAAAATTTTGATGAAAAAAAAAAAATGAAAACAACAATAAGATATAAACCAACAAAAACAAAAGAAGAAATAATAATATTATTATCTTCAGAAAAATATATGAATAATTTTATGATAAGTGATTCAATAGAAATAAAAAAAAAAAAAAAAATTTATTTTAAAAATATAATAATAACTAATAAGGGTTATTATTTTAATTTAAAATTATTTCAATCAAAAAAAACAATGAATGTAGTAAAAAGAAAAAATGTATCTTGTTGAACAAATAAAACTTTTAAGTGAAGGTCCAGGCTCTTTTCTTCTGCTTCCTCAGCAGACTCCGTAATACATGGAGGGGAAAGAATACACAGGCTTTCTCTTATAACATACAGAAGTCAATTTTGGAAAGAAACTTTTCATTACTTTCAGTATCGTTTCCCTGAAGAAACATGCGCTGTATGAAGTCTCCGACAGGAACCACGGCCTTATCTCAAAGGCCTACGATTCAATCATCCATTCGCTTTTTGCAATTATCATTTTACTCAAAGACTTAAGAAAAAAAAGTTAAAAGTATCAGAGAAAAAAATAATATTTGAGAAGAATTTTTTTAATAGAAGAAGAAATGCAATTGTAAATAAAAAATTAAATGAATTTCACAAACGAGAAGAAAAAGAAAAAATAATATTTTTAAGAAAAAAAGAAGAAATTTTATTTCAAAGTCCATTGAATAAGAAAATAAATCAAAAAGTAGAAAATTTAATAGAACAATCAGTAATAAAAAGAGTATTTAATAAAGAAAGTATGATGTATGAAACACAAAAAATAAAATCTGATTTAATTAAAAGAGCAAATACAAAAATAGATATTTTATTTTTATATATTAAAGATGGTAATCATCAAAATTTTAAAGATATTTTTCAAAAATTTAATCCTGGAATTGAAGAAAAAGATGAAAAAGGAAATTCTTTTTTAAATTTATCTGTTCAATGTTGTTGTAAAGAAATTATTGAATTTTTAATTAATAAAGGAGCAAATATTAATAGTCAAAATAAAAAATTAAATACTCCTTTACATTATGCTTTAAGTTATCAAAATTATGATATTGCTGATTTACTTTTGAGATTTGGAGCTGATGAAAATATTAAAAATATTGATGGACTAACTCCTTGGCAATGCTTAAAGTATGAACATTCTATTGAGTAAAATTTTTTTATAAGTACTTTTTTGGGATATTATATTAATTCATTTTAATTATTTTTTTCAATTATATTTTATTTATTTATATTATAGAATTTAAATAAAAATATTGTAATTGTAGTATATTTTTATTTAATATTCAAGATATAAATTTATCACAAAAATGGTAATTTAAAAAAACAATTTATTTAATTTCTAACATTTAAATATAAATTAATCATATATTTTTTTTAATTAAAATCTTTTTTCTCAAAAAAATTAATAATAAATTTTATTATTTTCTTTCAATAAAGGGTTTAAGAATTATTTAAGAGAGATTAAAGAAACTACTTTTAAATAAAATGATAAACTTTCTTATAAAAAAAGAAAAACCAGTTATTATTACTGGAGTTATTTCAATAATAATATTAATAATTCTTTTCTTTTTAAATGTTTCCATATTATCTATAAAAAGATTCAAAGGGAAAATGTTAAATAATTTAAAAGAAAATTGGGAAAAAAATCCAATTACAGAAATTGAAATAATTGATGGAACAATAACAAGTGATGCAGAAACAATTGATAAATATAATGGAAAAGAAATTAAAATTTGGGAAGGTAAAAGTTTTAAAATAAAAAGAAATTTAAACTTAAATTATTATAAAATGTTTAAAAAGAAAGAAAATTCAAAAAAATGTGGAGTTGATTCAAATAATAATGAATTATATGTTGATAAAAATGATGAATGTCCAATTAATGAAATTTCAATTATTGATAAAGAAGATTGTGATGAAAAAAATAAATTAAATAATGGGAAATGTCTTTATTATTCAAATAAAAATATTACTGGAAATGTTTTAATTAATATTAATGTTGGAAAAAATGAAGGTTGTGGAATTTGTTATTATATTAATGATTATTGTAAAGATTTTGATTTATCTTTATGTAAATATAGAAATAGTAATTTAATCGATTCTTTATTCATTTCTGAATATATTAAAGATAATAACTTACCTCAAACGAATAAAAATGATAAAATTAAATTATATTCTGAAAGTTATATTTATTTTGATTATTCTAATGAAAGATTAGGGAAAATTTTGATTTTAGGAAAAAATTTGTCTTTCGAATTAACAACATTTTTCTTTTTTATATTTTCTGGAATTTGTATTTTAGTAATTTTAAGTATTGATAATAAAAAAATAACAATTGTTTTAAGTATATTCAGTGTGATTTTTTCATTTATCAATTTGATATTGTTAATTATTATTAACAAAGATTATTATAAAATTAGTACTAAAATTATTCCTGAGATTTCTCATCCAATAAAAGAAAAATTTGTTTATCATACTTCATATAAAATTGATTATACAATTATAATTTTTACACTTATATATTTGATATTAAATGTTATTAATTTATTATGTCTTATCTTTCGTTTTAATGATGAAAATTTAAGATGCACAATATTGAATCACCATACTTTTTTGAAAAAAATAATCTGTCATTGTCATTTGAAAGATAAAGAAACTCTCAAAAAAGCGATTGATGAATTAAATAACATAGTGAATCCAAGAAAAGAGAATCCAAGAATAAATAATCTAAATATTTTAGATAGTGAAAATAACTTAGAAAATAATCAAAATGCAATATATACATATTCCCGAAGAGAGAATCAAAATCAAGAGAATCAAAGAATAAATAAACAAAAATCTTTGAAAGATTGTTTTCAAGAAATTAAGGAAATTAATAAGGAGTTAGATGAGAGCTCTGAAAATGATCTAAATAATAGTAATCCCGAAAATATACTTCAAACAAGCTATGATAAAATATTTAAGGAATATTTATATAAAAATAAAATTTATAAATTGTTAGAAGAATTATTTGAAAAAATAACAGCATCAGCAAGAAAAAATAATAATAATTAAATAAATATTTATAATTACTTATTCAATATTAAAATATTCATTTAATCATATTTATTTTTTTATGTTATTTTAAATATAATATAAAATAAATTTTAATATAACTTAAAAACTGTTAAAAAAACTATAGAAAAAAAGAAAAAATAAAATATATTTTCGTTTAAAGAATTTTGTTGTAAATGTGTTGAAAAAAAGTTAATTTTTTAAAAAACTATTAATACAAACATTTATAATTAATAAGGGATTTCATTTAGAATTAGAATTTAAATTTTTCACTTAAAGTCAATCTCTTTTATTTTTACATTTTTAAATATTTTGCAAAAAGAGTAATGATTATCTTTATTATATCATATATTTTGAAACTTGATTTTTTTTTTCTTTGTTTTTAAAAAGGATTTACTTATTTTATTTTGTCTTTTAATTTATATAATTGATTATAACTATATTCAAATTTACTTTTTATTTTATTTTTTTTATCCTCTTTATTTTTTATAATTTGTGTTGAAACACTTATATTATCTTTAATTCTTTTTAAATTTAAATATTTTTTTAAATTTAAAAAAGAACTTTTTCTATTATATAACCAAGAATTACTTTTTACAATATTATTCTTTTTATTTGAAAAAGAATAATTTTTATTTTTAAAAAAATTGAATTTACTTCTTTTCTCAGACATTGGTCTTGATATTTTAATTCCTGATTTTTCACTTTTTGAATCTTCATAATTATTAAAAATAAATTTTAAATTAATTATTTTTTTGTTGTTGATATTATATTTTGAATTAATATTATTCATTTCATTTATTAAAGCACATTTTTTTAAATTATAAGAAACACTTGTAGTATTAATTGGACTATTATTTTTTCCATTAAAACTATTTATTGAACTCAACCAATAATTATCAGTTTCATTAAAAGAATTTTTTTTTGAAATTGTATTATAAATTGGATTTTTTAATCTTAACAGTCTTTTTATTATTATTGGCTTTTTTTTTAAATGTTTTGATTGAAATAAAAAATATTTTTTATTTTCTGTTTTTTTATCATTATCTGTTTTATATAAATTAGAATGAAAAAAACAATCAGAAATTAATGTTTTAATAAATTTGATTAAAATATCTGAAATTAATGTTATTTCATTTTTTGGTTCATACAATAATTTAATTGTATCAAATTTATATTGTCCTAAAGATAAAGGATTATTTGACAATTTTACTTTTACATAATTATTATGATTATCTAAAATTTCCTTTTCAATATCTTTTTCTGTTATTTTTTTTCTTTCTTTTATTTCAAATTTAATTATTTTTTTTTCCCCTCTTATTATATACAATTTTTCTTGTAATTTTTTAATATGTTTTATATGATTCTTTCTCAGTAAATTATATATATTTGTATTTACTTTGATTTCATTTAATAAATCTGTGTAAACTTTTGGAAAATTTGAAATCAATTTTTTTTTTTATGATAATTTGAAATGTCTGAAAGAAAAAATAAAAATAATGAAAATTTTTCTTTTAAAGGAAATAATTCTATTTTTTTTGCATTATTCATGTGATTTGAAATATTAATTAAAAAAATAAGTAAAAACATCTAATATTTAATAATTATAAATAAAAAAAATTAATATAATTAAATATAATTTATATTATTGTTCCCTTCTAAATTACATTTAATTCTTATGAAATTTTAAAAAATATTGTTTCCAAGATTTAATATATCTTTATAAAAATCTTCATCATCTTGTAAATATTGTAAAGGGATGATTCCAATAAAATTAAGAAACATATTAAAATGTTTTTTTAATCTATGTATCAAATAAATAAGAATATTTCCAAATAAAACAATAAGAATAATATAAATAAGCAAAGTAAATTTAAATAAAGTAGAAATACCATCAATTTTTTCAATTCTTAAATCTTTCATAATTTCAATAGTTTTATAAAAAGCATCACTAAAAAAGAAAATGATGAAATATTCTAATTCAAAAAATAAATCAGATTCATAAACTTGTTCTCCGGTCATGATCCCATTATTCCAATTTTTATAATAAGTTTGTAAATTAGTGATTTTAACTCCATATTCAATAATAGTTTGTTCTAAACCTTGTACTAAAATTTCAGCCCAAAAAACTTTGCATTCAGAATAAAGTTTATTAGTATCATTATATAAAAGTTCACAAAGATCACCATTATATAATTGTTTTAATTGCTTTACAGGACTTTGTTTTTTTATATCTATATTATCTACTTTAATATCTGCTATTATTGATACTAATAATGTTCCTATTCTATTAAAAGTCACATCTGGAACTTCTATTTCATATTTATATTCTTCTACATCTTCTAATGTAGAAAAATAACGACCATCTGCATAAATATTTGTTTTACCTTCTTGTAAATCTTTTATTAATAAATTTTTTATCCTTTTCCAATATAAGTAATTCACTAATACATATTGGAATTGAGTATATACTTCATTTATTCTAAAAAAAATTCCAATTAGTGTATTTTCTAGATCGTCAAATTCTAAAAAATTATTTTTTTTATTCATATATAATATCTCTATGAATAAGTAATATGAAAGATAGAGAAGAAGAATAAAAATAAATTCTATTACTATTATTATGTTATATTTAAAAAAATATGATGTCATTATTGTTATTTTTTCATTTTTTTGTTGTTGGGATTTTGAGATTTTTTTTTTAGATCTTTTTTTCTTATTATCTTTTTCAGTTTTTTTAACTCCATTATCTTTATTATTCTTTTGTTTCTTTGTAAATTCAGAACTTTGAGATTCATCATTTTTTGAATTTTTATGACTTTCATCTGGATTTTGATCATCTTCTTCTCCAGTGTCATTTCTTAATTTTTTCTTTAAATCTTCTAAATATTTGAGATATTCTTCAAATTTAACATTTTGAAACTTAATTAATTTTCCTAAAAAGTATTTTTCTAAATTAAAAATTTTAAGTACAAAATAAATTATTAAAAAAACAGCAATTCCAAAAATAATAAAATTTAAAATTAAATATAATCTAGTTCCAGTATATTTGCTACTTTTAGATTTAGTTCTTCTTCCATGAACAGTATATCCTTTTAATTGAGTATTTTTTAAATATTGATAACTTAAATTAACAACATTTTCAACTAAAGATAAAGTTTCATTTCTAATAACAACATCATCTTTATCCAAATTATAATGAATATATAAACTTGAAGAAACTAAAGTATTTAAAATATTTAAAGCATTCATTGTTGTATTAATTTGATTTTCCATTTTATAAGCAGAAATAACTTCATCAAATCTAATTTGTAAAGTTGACTTAAATTCTTCACTATAATATATATCACTGTGAAGAAAATTTTTCATATGTTCATGACAATAAAATATGTAATCTATATAATTTTGTTTACAATCCCAAGTATCACAAAACCATAAAGTTCCAAGTAAATAATTTTTAATATCTGAACTTGCTATATAATAACAACAGCAACTTAATTTTGTTTGATTAAAAAATAAATTTTCTTCTAAAAATTCATTTAAATTTTTAAATTTAACATTTAAACTTAAACAATCTATTATAATAAATATCATTGATATTAGAGTAAAAATTAATAATATTATTCTTAAATAGATTATAATCAAAGATTCAGATTTTTTTATTATTTGATTTTTTAATTTATTAACTGCAGAATTATCACCTACTGAACTTGAAGAACTAATTGAACTATATGTTGGTTCTAAATTATTTGATTTTTGTTCTTTTTTTTCTTTTATATCTTTATTTTGATTTAAATTTTCTTTTTCATCAATTAATACTTTCATTTTAATTCCATTTATTTTATCCTTTTCATCTTTATTTTCTTCATTATTTATATAATCATTCATAATTTCATTATCTAATATTGTTGATTTAAATCCTTTATTATTAAAGTTTTCATCTGTCACAAATAAATCTTTTGTTATGCTAAGTTTAAAAAAAGTATATTTTCCATTTAGAAATGATCTTTTGTTTAATGTAAAAAATATTTTAAAATATTTTCCTTCATATTCTTTTTCTAAAAAATTTAAAAATCCTTTATATTCTTGATTGTTAATAAAATAACAACTTTTTTTTTTTTTTAAAGAAATTAATTTTGTTGTACTTATTTTTAAATTACTTTCTTGTTTTTTATATTCTATTTCTTCTTCATCAGATGTTAATTTACCTGATTTTTTTATTTGTTGTAAAATAGTCTCTACTTCTTTATCAGATTGTTCAATAGAAGTATTTGGAAATAATTTTCCTTTAAGTTCTAAGTTAACTTTTTTAAAAGTAAATTTTTCATTTTTAAATTCTAATTCTTTTAAAATTTCTGGTAAAATTAATCCAATATGATGACCAATTAAATTATTAGATAAGTTAAAATTTTGATTATTGTTATTTATTTCATTTTCTACATTAATTGGTATTTCCTCACTCATTTCATTGATATAAAAATTATTGTCTAAAACAATATTAAAGCAATTATCTGGATATTTTTCAATTGTCATTATATACATTAATCCATAAGATAAATTTGGTATACATTTAATATATGATAAAATATTGAAAATTCCACCACTTTTTCCTTTCATTATTAATTTTTTTTTATCTTTGAAAGTAGTTGATAAATTTGAATATTTTAAAGTTTCATCTACTAAATCTTTATGAAAATTTGATATTATTGTTGGTTGAAAAAAATATATATATGCACTAATTAATTCTTTTGGAGTAAAATTAAATAAAAATCCAAAATTAGGAGTAGAATATAATAATTTACCTCTTAATTGATTTCCATCTACTAAAATAACACTTAATACATCTGAATTAAATAAAGTATAATAAAAATTATTTCTATACACTAATCTCTCATTTCTAAAATTTCGATATCTTTCTTCTTCTTTTAATGCCATATCTTTATCTTGAATAATTTTACTTAAATATAATAAATAATCTTGTTCATTTTCTTCACAAAAAGGATTTAATTTCATTATTTTATCCCATAATAATATAATTTCTTTTCTTAAACCAATAATTTTTTCTCCTGCTTTCAAAAAATTTTCAATATTTGAATTTGAAGTTTGATTATTTTTAAGAGTGTCAAAATATTCAATTTGAGATGTGACTGCATCATATATTTTAATTTTAAAATTATCAATATAATTATAATAAACTATTAAACTTCCAATTTGAATTCTTGAAATTGATTCTTTTGATATATCTGTTGATAAATGCTTTAATTGATGTATTTTAATTTTTTCCATTAAAAGATATTTTAAATACATAGTTTTAATTCCACTTACTTTTATTTGAGAGCATAATGAAATTGCATATGTATGATTTTTTAAATTGTTAACTAAAAAATAACACATTATTAACATAATATCATTTTTTAATAATGGTTTTTCTAAAAAATAATCATATATTAGAAAAACAAGATTATATAAATGAAAATGGAAATTTTCATTCCCACCAAATTGTTTTTGTAAATTAGCATTTGTTAAAAATTTTTGGGATTTAGCATTTAATTCAGGGTCATCAGAAAAATTTAGTTCAAACACATTAATAATTCCTTTTACCATTACAGATGAAGTATCTCTGATTTTAGTTAAATTTAATAAATGGGAAATTAATGTTTCAATCTCCTTAATACTTTGTGTTTCAAAAATTTGAGAACCAGTCCAAGTTCTTTCTATTCTATTATTTTCTATTAAATAATATAAAACTCCTAATAAAAACCAACCAATCAATAGAAATAATATACTATTTTGTAGATTAACAATATCTTTGAGAATAAAAACAAATGAATACCAATCTACAAACAACCATCCAATTATTGTAACTAAATTTAATGTATTATTATAGTAAAATAAATATTTATGTAAATAGATAGTAAATCCTGTTGAAAAAATGATTAAATAACCTTTAAATAATAATCTAGTAATTTTTTTTTTTGGTAAATAAATATTAACAAAAAAGCCAAATATATAAAAAATAATCATACCAATATTTTCATATAATTCATAATTACAATTAACTCTAGATAAAGTATCTCTTTCATCTATTGTACCAATATCATAATTAAATATTGATAAAACTATTGAATAAAGTAAAATCAAAATTAATAAAAGAAATGATATTGCCATTATTATTATTTGTTGATTACTTGAGTAGCATTTTGAAGAATTAAGATAAATGTGTTTTCCTTCATCACAAGCAATTGAAAAAAATAAAATATTAATAGTTGGACATTCTAAATAATTATATAAAAGAATTGAAAATATATTTAATACCTTTACAACCTTTGATTGACTTTCATCTGAATTATATTTTATAAAAACGTATAAAAAACTGATTATAATAATTAATATTATAAAAGAAACTATTACAAATAAATAAAGATATTGATTTTGATTATTTGTTGATACAAATAAATGAGGTAAGATAACTTTTCTAATTCCTTTAATTAATTTTATTGTTGTATCATTTTCTTCTTGAGAACGAGGTGTACTAATTAAGGAATAAGTAAATATTTGAATAAAAAAAATCAATTTTAAAATAATATAAATTAAAATATTATCCAGTTTATTAAAAATAATCATTTGAAAAATTTTAAAAAGTCTTATTAAATGTTTTTTATTATAAACATCTAATAATTGCATTGATTCACCTATTTCAATTGATTTCGCAATATTTGCTTCATACATTTATTTTAAAAAATTTAAAAAATAAATATAATATTTCTAAAATAAAAATATAATTTGATTGAAGACATTATATTTTTGAAAGAGTAAATTATGATAAAGGGTTTAAAAAAAAAAAAATTAATTTAAATTGTAGTTTAAAGTAGTTTAAAAAATGAATCAAATAAAAAGTAGATATCATTCATTGTTTTAAGCAAATGAAGAGGTAATTTTTGGATGATACAGACAATTAAAAGAGATTTTTTGTGGGAGAGAAAGGAGTGAGAATATTGGATTTGATGAGTTGTATTTTATGTATTAATTGCAAGCATTAATATATATTCATCTACTTGATTGTTATTGGAATCTAATTTTAGGTATATTATATTCATTGATGGTGATTAGATTTTACTGTAGATGGGAGTCTGTTATATTGGGAATAGATGCTCAATTATATGGAGATATGAGGGAGTCAAATTCATTGGGGATTTAAAGGGTGATTATATTTGGATAATAGGAAGATTCTATATATTAATCAATAGTTAAGATTATTAATACACTAATTTTTACTCCTTTCTATCAAACATATTTTGAGCTTTTAATAATTTTTTTTGTTAGAATTTATTACTATTATTCTTTTATATCATTATATTTATTATATCTTATTGTTTTAATAATTATAAAATCAAGGATTTTAATATCATTAAAAATATTTTTCTTTATTTTGAAATAATATTATTTTTTAAATTATATAAGATATAGAGGATTATATTATTTTTTTTCAATTATAATGATTACAGACTTATAGATTTTAATTCTTATTATAATTTGAATAGTGATAAAACTAGAAATTTATCTTTCAATGATTTTGTTCTGTTTTTTAAAAGAAAGTAAACTCAATTGTTTTTTCACAAAATATACTATAGATATTAATTTTTATAATAACAATTAATTTTAGTGAAAATAAATATAAACTTTTATTGTCTTGTTATTATATGATAAATTTTAATTGATTGTTTTTGATTCGAATTTGATTTAAGTAAAAATAATTATAAAATTTAATCAAATAATAATCAATCAAAAATTGTATATTTTTTTTTAAAATTATATTTATTAAAAATTTTTCAATGATGAACTATTGGGATTACTTTTATATTTATGGAATTAAGCAATATTTTTATATAAATTATTCTATAAGATATCACACCAAATTCAGTGAAATATTAGCATATATAAGTTATATTTTACTATTGTTTTTCATATTTTTTTTTGGAAAATCTTTATTTATTAAAAAAAATCCTTCATTAAGTCAAATAGAAATCAACAGTTATTCTCCTGAAAATATAAATTTATCAGAAAATAAATTTTTTTTAGCTTTTGGAATTCAAAATTATAATTATACAAATTATATAGACCCTAGTATTTATGAAGTAGAAGCAAGATTTATTAAAATAACCAGAGATCAAAAAACACAAAAGGAAAATAAAAGTTCAAAAAATTTTGATTTAATTGAATGTGATAAATTAAATATTTCTATAGTAAAAGAATTTCTAACTTCATTACCTTTATCTCGATTATATTGTATAAATAATACTATTGATTTAATTATCAATGGAAGTTTTTTAATGGATTATTGGAGTTATATAACAATCAATTTTAAATTTTGTAGAGGTAAAAATTATTGTAAAGATAATGAAACAATTTATGAATTTTTAAAAGGAGGATATTTTGGTATTTTTACATCAAATATAAATATAAATTTAAATAATTTTAAAAACCCAATAACAATTTATGGGGTTAATACTTATACTTCAATCTTACCTTTGATGGCAAAAGATATTTGGTTTTATATTAGAAATAATGAAATAATAACTGATTCAGGATTATTCTTTGAAAATAAAAAGAAAGAAGAATATTATAGTTTTGATGAAATGAAAGAATGTACTTCTGATGTCATAGAATCAAATAATAATTTTTTAAGATTAATAATAAGAGCTTCTTCAAGAAAATTTATATATAATAGAAATTATATTAAAGCTGGAACTGTTATTGCTGATATTACTGCTTGGTCAAAAGTTGTTTTTCTTATTGGAGAATTTATATGTTGTTTTATTGATAGAATATATTATAAACATTATTTACTTTCTTTTTTCAAATATAAAGAAAAGAATTTAAATTACAATTATTTTAATAATGATATAAATAAAAAAATTAATTCCTCATATAATGATATTTCAAGTCCAAAATTAAATTATTTTATTTCAAAACCAAAATTAAATATTAATTTTCCTATTAATAATAATTTTGAAAATAAAAAAGTTTTGATAAATTCTACTATAAATAAAAATAATATTACTCTTTTTATGAATAATAATATTCATTCTGTCAATTCTTCTTTTCATAAATCTAAAAAAAATAATAAGAAATATAAATATCAAACAAAGTTTATTCAAAATAATTTATTTGAGAAAACTTCTTGTTGGACATATATTAAGCAAATAATTAATGAAAAAAAAGAATTAAAGGATAATTTCTATAATATTAGTATTTTCTTTGATGTTATAAGATATTTAAAAATTTTCAAAGATATTCATGTTATGCAAAAATATATATTTGATAAAAATGAAAAGAAAAATATAGAACTTGATTATAAATTAAATATGAATCCCCCTTTTGTTACATATATTTATAGTTCAAAATTTAAACCTTTATTAACTAAATCATATGAAACTTTAATATAATTAGTAATAGATATAAATATAAATTTTATATTTTTTAAAAATTAAAATTTTCAAAATAAAATAAATTTCAACTCATTATTTTTTTATTTCAAAAACCTAATTAATAATTGAACAAATAAAAAATATTATATCTTCAGAAAATGTCTGATAAAGAAATAAAAATATGTGTTTTAGGTAATAAAGATTCGAAAAAAGAAGAATTAATAAACTTATTTAAGCAATATGGAAATACAATTAATAATGTAAAAACAAGAATATATGATTTTGACTTTTTATTTGAATCATTTCAAATAAATGAAGGAAATTGGGAAGAAAAGGTTAATAAAAAAGATATAAATATAGCTTTATTATGTTTTGATTATAGAATAAAAGAAACTTTTGATGAAATAAAAGATTTTTATTTAAACAATAAAAATTCATTTACAAATTTTCATACTGCTTTAATGGGAACATTTTTTGAAATTCAAAATAAAAAAGTTGATGAAAAGGAAGTAAAAGATTTCTCAAAAGAAAAAGAATTAAAATTATATAATGTATCTCAAATTCAGCTTAAATCTTCAAATTTTGAAAAGCAAATAAAAAATTTATTAAGAGAATATGCGACAAAATATTTTCCAAAATTAAATTTAGAAAAATTAGGAAAAACAAACTTAATAGCAATAAAAGAGAATGATTATTATGTGTGTAAAATAGGACTGATAGGAAGTAAAGCAGGAAAAACAACATTAGCAAATACATATAAAACAGGAATTTTTAATCCAAATACAAATGAATCAACATTAATGAATAATGTTTCAAAAATAATAAATTTTTCTCCTGATGAAGGAAAAGAATTTTCAAATGAAAAAAGTGATAATATTAAAGTTAAGGTTGAATTATGGGATACACCTCATGTTGGTCCTAATAATGCAAATATGAATTTTGTTATGATGGTAGCTAAAAGTGTTGATATTATTATTTATTTATTTGATAATAATAATAATGATACTTTTAATGATATTGAAGAATGGGACAGTAGGATTCATAATAATATTACTAAAAATTGTATATTTTATATTGTTGAAAATAGAACAGAAAATAAAAATGATAATGATACTAATAAATCAAGTAAAGAAAAAATGAAGCATTTAGCATTAGGAATTAATGTTGATTTTGATAATCTTTTATCTACCGACGCTAGTAGTAATAAAGATGTTAATGAATTGATTAATAGAATTGTTTCTGATTATTTATTAAGGGTTGATATTATTAAATACAAAGAAGAAGAAAAAATTGAAGAAAAAGAAAAGAATGTTATTAATGATGATAAAAAAAAGAACGATAATAATAACAATAATAAGAATGGCCAATCTCAAAATAAAAAGGGTTGCTTTTTATTTTAAATTGTGGAAATTAAAGTTTTAAATATATAAATTATTTGAATTTATTATTTAATTGCAGTTTATTCATAAATTATGATTTCGATAAATTTGAAATATACAATCATTTTTTCATTAAGTTTAATTTTTATTTATTTTTGTGAATATTTTTATTTTGAATAATAAATTTTACAATAAAAAAGTGGAAAAATATAATAAAATTATTAAAAATAAAGACCAATTATCTCAAAAAAAATTTAAAAAAATAAAAAACAACCATAAAATAAATCCTTTTTGAAATTAAATATTTTTTACAATTTTGCTTCAATCAATATTTAATTGGATATAATAATAAGAAATTTAATATAAACTAAATATTTATTAGTATTACAAAATTTTGATTGACATATCATTAGAACAACTCACAATATAATTATTAAATCTAATAATTTGATATATATAATTTTAATGAACTTTTTCCTTTATAAACATTAAATTTATATTATTTTGAGAAATTTTCCCTTGAGTTATATGGACTATCTTTTCCAGTCAATAAAATATTATCATTTAATTTATATAAACATATATGAGCTCCTTTATCTTCAATTTCTCTAATTATATTCTTTTGATACACATCAACCACTGTTATTTTATCAGCTTCTCCGACACACAAAACAGTATTTTATTGTCAAGACACAAATTAATAATTCTCCAGGTTTTATAGGAATCATGTTATAATATGAACCTATATCTTTTGTTTCTATTTTAAAATCTTCATCAAAGTTATTATTAATATTCAGATAAAAAAAAATGTGGTTATTTGCTACTAATCCAATTTCTCCATTTTCAAAATCAACTATTCTTCGAGGATTATTTTCTTGTCCAACATTACCTAGGGATAATAATTTATATTTATTATTCTCTAATAATTGGTATAAATTCATAGTTCTATCATCAAAAGAAAAAGAAACTAAATTTCCATTTTTTAATTGGATTAAATGATATATTTTTTTTGAATGTTCATTTATGGAAAATTAGAGCTCAAAAGTTTCTTTATATAATATCTCCATCATTAACCCCAGAAGCTAATCAACCATCTTGAAGCTGAATAATAGTATAAATGGCCTTTTTACCATTATTAGATAATTTATATTTTGGAGTTAAATTAACTATATTAATATTTTTAAATATTTCATTGTAATCTAATACAGTAGGATTTTTTCTCATCAGCATCTTTTTTTGTTTCAACTTCATTAAAATTATTTTTCATGTTTTTATTTTTTAAATTTGAAATAATTGCATTTTTCTCTTTTATAATATCATCTTTTTCTTTTATAATTTCCTCTTTTTGTTTTATACTTATATATTTTTCCTTAATGATTTCCTCAAAATGTTTTATTATTTCATCTTTTGATTTTATGATATTATGTTTTTGTTTCATTAATTTGAAAATAATTGATTATTTAGTTCTTTGTTTGAACATGTAAAAAAAATCTAATGATTTTCTTTTATTCGAAGGAAGAATAATATTATAATTAATATGTTCTTCAATTTTATTTAATTCTACTTTATCCTTTGATATAAGTTCGGTGATTTCTTCGAATATTTCAACAAGTCCATAATCTTAAAGTAAGCTTGCTCTTCTTTAATATCTTCATATAATTTAAAGCCCTCATATTACATATTATCATTATCAAAAGAAAGAAACATGTATAATATATTTTGCTCTTTTATTTTAAGCTCCAAGGAATATTTTTCATTATTTGATGTTATCTTATTAAATTTTTCAGATTTTTCTTTCATAGGATTAACAAATATATCCTAAAATAAAAAGATAAAATAATAAAAAATAAAAAAAAATGAGTACAGAAAGTAATAACAAAAAAAAATTAATGGAAGAATCAGAATCAAATTCCAATAAATTAGAATCAGTACAAGAAGATTCAAATAGTGAAGGTCCAAGTACAAAAGGTCAATTAACAAATAATAGAAAATCGCAAACTTTAAAAAGTAATGATTATGAAGAAGAAGAAAAAATTAATGAATTAGAAAAAGAAGAAAATAATGAAGAAGAATTTTCTGAGAATGAAAATAAAAATAATGAAAATGAAATTAATGAAAATAATAAAGATAATAACAATGAAATAGATAAAGAAAAAGAAATGGAAGAAAAAAGCTTACAAAATAAAATTAATTACAATGAAATTTATGTTAAATTATTGGATGAATATGATAATGAAAATAAAAATTATTCTGAAAAAATTAAACAATTACAAATTGATTTATATTCAAAGTCAGAACATTTAAAAAAATTATCTTTAAAAAATAATTTTTTAAAAAACAATTTACAAGATTTAAATATTAAAGTTGAACAAATGATAAAAAATTCATCTAATAAAAAATTTAAAATATTTAAAAAAGAAAGAAAAATTTCCCCAGAATTAGTTTTAAAAATAAAAGAAAAAGAATTAAAAAACTCTCAAACATTAGTTAAAATATTACAAAAAGATAATAATAGAATAAAAAAAATATTAGAAATTCAATCTGAAAATTCGAGTATAGAAATATTAAATAAAATAAAAGAAAAAGATAATGAAAACGAAAAATTAAAAAAAGAAATTAAACAATTAAAAACAATTGATATTTCTAATTATACAAAAGAAAAAAATGTATTACAAAAAAAAATAAAAAATTTAGAACTTGAAATTACAAGAACTTTAGAAAATTCAAGTAGAATAAAAACAAATTTTGAAAATATGGAAAAAATAAATTTAAACAGTGAAAAAGCTTATAAAAAATTTAAAGAAAATTTAACTTTAAGAAAAAATAATTCAAGTAAAAGAAAATTGACTTTAAAAAATAAAAATCCTGATAATAATTTTTTCTATCAAAATAAAAATGAAAATATTATTAATGAGTTAAAAAATAAAATCATTTCTTTATCAAATGAAGAAATTGAAATCATTGAAACAGTTTTTAAAAATCAAAATTTAAAAATTGAAGATTTTTTACAAAAAATTTGTTCTATTGAAAAATTTAAACTACAATTTGAAAATGAAAATAAAAAGATTTTAAAAGAACAAGATAATGAATTTAATTCCAAAAATTTACAAATCCAAAAATTAAACAATGAAAATTCATCTAAAGATAAAGAAATAATTTTTTTAGAAAATCAATTTAATGATTATAAACAATCAAAAAAAATTCTTGAAAATAAAATGAATTCTATTCAAAATTCAATTAAAAAATTATATGCTAAAATATATGAAAAAGAAAAAGAAGGAATTAAAATGAATAATAAAATTCAACAATTACAAAGTATTTTAATTCAAAAAAAATATGATCCTTCAAATAAAAATGAAATGAATAAAATTTTAGGAGATGAAGCTGCCACAGATTGTCATACTCATTCTAATAGTGAAAAAATTAATGATAATATAGAATTATAATATTTTATTTTACTATAATATTTTCAAATTATTGATTATATAAATTTAATTTTATATATATTTAATAAATATTTAAAAAAACTTAAAAGTTTTTCTTATTTATACTCTATGTTATTATAAGATAAAATATTTACATTTAAATACTTTTTATTTGAGAAAGATAATTATTATATTATTTAAATGAATATTTAAAGAATATTTTTTTCAATGGGAGTTATAAAACATAATTAAATTATTAATATAATTATTATAAAAATTATTTAAAAATAAATATGACAGATACTATTTATAAAAATGACAGAAAAGAAAATTTAAAAATTTTTCGAGGAATGGAAAGACAAGATTCATATTCAAAATATTCAGGAGAATTAAATCAAATTTTTAAAGAAAATTCATTTAATGTATTTTACAAAAATTTAATATCAAATAATAAGAAATCAACAGGAGTATCTCCAAGTTTATATTCAGAGCAAAATACTCCAAGATATTTAAACACTAATAATTTAGGAGAAAGTTTTGATTTACTAAATTATAAGCATTTTATAAAGAACTTAAAAAAAGAATGTGAATTAGAAGAACAAAAAAGATTAGATTATTTTAAAAAATTAAAATTAGTAAAACCAAAAGAAGAAAAAAGTAATACTAAAGAAAATAAAAAAAAGAAAAGAATTTATGAAAATCCTTCTATTGGATGGTATCATCCAAATTATAATTCAATAAGAAAAAACGAACCTAGAATATTTATTGGTGAAGGATATTCTCCAAAAAAAATTTTAGAAGATAATAAAAAAAATAATAATAATAAAATATATAATAGTTTAACAGAAGAAAATATTCATAAAGAAAAAAAACATAATGTATTAAATGCAACTAAAATAAATAAAAAAAGTAGAAATTTAAGTGGGAAAAAAATAAAAAAAGATAAAATAGAAAATGATTATTTTTATGAATTTTACAAAAAAAAAAATAATGCAATGAAATTTAGTAAATATTCATGGAGAAAGCCATTAATATCAGAAAGTATAACATCAAATGTAAAATCAAATTCAGAAATTAAAGATTCTTTTGCTCCTGAAAAATTAAAAGGATTAGTTGAATTTAATAAAATGAGTTCTAATTTAAGTAATGGTTCTTTTATTCAAAATAATTCAAATATTCCTCCTCTTGGTTTATATAAACCTAATTATGAATCTATTGAAAAAAAATCACCTGATGTTTATTTAAGTAAAAAAAATACTGTTATTACTAAACAAATGAAATTAAAAAAGTTATTGTATGATTATAATGTTCCCAAGGAATATGAATTAGTTCCAAAATTAAATTAATATAAAATATTTACTCTTTAACTATTCTATATTTAAATAATAAATTTATTTATATAAAAATAATGTCATGAAAACACAAAACCAAAACATAAATATTTTATAAAAAATATAAAAAAATAATCCAAATATTCACAGCTCCAAATTTATAAATATAAAACCACATAAATCAAAAATTAATATCATTTAAAAATTGATTTATACATATTAACAAATTTGTTTCTTTATAATCAAGTAATTTCTTTTTTAAATTTTATTTTTATTATTTCTTTGATGAGCTTTACTATATAAATAATAAATGCAAAAATTTGATGCCACAAATTCATATAAAATTCCATTTCTTTTTCCTTCATTATTTTTTACTTCATTAATATCTCTTTTAAATCTTTCACTTGAAGTATAAGTTTCATATAAAGAATAAAAATTAGTGTTTAATATTTCTTTTAATAATTCAATCTTATCTTTTTTACATAAATTTTTTGAAAGTATATCTTCTAATGAAGGAAGTAAATTAAAATCTTTATATATTTCAATTATTGTTTTATGAAGAAATTTTTTATTATATTCTATTGTTATATTTGTTATAAATTTTTGAGGAAGTCTTTTAAAAAGAATATTTAAACAAATTTTTATTGAGTCATGAACTGCTTTAAAAAATTTACCTTTACTTTTTTTTAATAAAGAATCTATATGAATCTTTCTAGTATATTTAACTTGAAGTTTTTTTCTCAGATAAGAAAACGTATTTTGAAATGAAGTTTGATGGTTTATTGGAATTATGAAATCTTGATTTATTCGAAATAAATTAGATATACTTTCCATAAATAATTGTTTATATTATTTTTTTTTCATTTAAATATTCTTTAATTAATTAAATTTTATTTTTTTAACAAAGTTTTTGAAATATATATGTTTTATTTTATATGTTGAAATTTATAATTATTTGAATTATTAATTTTTTTCTTATACATGACAATAATTTCTTTTGTTGAAAAAACTTAATTGAAAAATGTCGGAAGGAAGAATTTATAATTTTTTTCCTTATAATATTTTTACTATTCCTTGTGATGAATGTTATTCAATAAATAATCATTTTGAAAATAAATTAGAAGATCATAATAATTTTTCTCATCAATCAATTTTATTAAGTCTTGAAAATAATAATGATTCTATTATCAATAATTTTAACTTTACTACTTTTTTAAAAAAAAATTGGAAGAATAAAGCAAGGAAATTATTGTATAAATCTCGAAATAAAATAAAAAAAATGATTAAAGAGATTATTTTAAGATCTCAAAATTAATTTCTTTTATTTCTTATTTCTAAATTCTTTGTCTTAAACAGAGAATTTAGATATCTATTAAATAAGATATTAGTAAATAATGGTAATAGTTATAAAGAAAATTAAATATTTATTTGGAATAAGAATTTGTGTATTTTTTAAAATAGAAGACTTTGATATGAATTGTCAACGGAATTAATTATTTTAAAAACCTTTTAAACATTACTAAATATAATTAATAAACGAACAAAGAAATAATTCTTTGTTAAACTTTATATAATGATTATAGCATAAATTTTATTTCTTTAAAAACATTCCAAAAAAAAATATGATATTATAAAAAAAAATTTTTTAAATGATTTCAAAAAAAAACAATTAGATTGTTTAATAATCATCTTCAAACTCTCCTGCACTTTCAGATTTACTTGAACTTCTACCATAAGTATAATCAGTATCATCATTAATTTGTAAGCAATTTTTAAATTGAGCAAAAATAAAATCTTTCTTATTATCTCTAACACTTTGAGCTTCTGAAGCAATAGTTTCAGAAATTAATTCATATTTAGCAGGTTCACCTCCTAATTTTTCCATTTTAAAATTTGATAATCTATCAAAAGAGAATTTTTCGTCTTTTTTAGATTTCATTAATTTATCTTCAAAATAAACTTCAATACAAAATTCACCTAAATCTCCTTTTTGAAAAGTTGAAGGAATAATAACATATTCTCCTCTACTTAATTCTTTTTCCATTGTTAAATCTCTTCTTTGAACAATTAATGTTTTGTCAATAATTTTATTAAAATCATTTATTCTTTGTTTTCCTTTAGTTTTAAATAATAATAAACAAACCTTTTTAACTACATTTGCAAAAGGAAATTTTCCTCCTGATAATCTTCCATCATTTTGAAGTAAACTAATATAAATTTTACCATCATTTTCCAAAGAGAAAAAATATTGTGGATTTTTATAAAAATCAAGAAATTCACTTGGTTTATTATTAATAGGTAAACCCCCAGTTTCATTATAAGTCCATTTACCATAATATCTAATTCCAATATAAGAAGGAGGGAAATTAACACAAATATATAATTTATTGAAAATTCTTCTAAAATCAGAAAAGCACATAATAAAACAACCATCTTCATCACTAACAGAAATTTTTTCATTAGTTCCTTCATATTTTTCTTTTAAAGCTTCTTCAATTCTTTCTTTGTTTAACATTACTTCATCTGAATCATCACACCATTTTCCAGTCCATTCTTTACATCCCCATGGATTTCTTATTCTTAATAAACGAGATGTTTTTCTTGCTTTTTTACTTTTTGGTTTCGGTATTTCAAAACAATCTAATATTGAATATGCATGTCCACACATTATTCCTGTATGTTGATTATCTATTATCACTTCCATTTCTACTTTTTTACCATTTGGATCTACTGAACATCCCATCATTGATTTATTTCTTGTAAATATTTTCGCTGTTATTTTTTTCCCTTTCTTTGTTTTAGATTCATTTTTATTAAAATATAAAGATGAATTTTCCATTAGTAAATCCCATAATGCTTCCATTTTTTTTTTATCTACTCTATCTTCTTGGTTTATTAAAAGTTTCTTTGCTGTTAATCCAGTTAAATCTACTAATCCATCATCAATAAATCCAGAAACTAAAGAAGCATAATTTCCATGAATTTTAGCATATGCTTTTTCAATTAAAGGAACCCAGAATTCATTACAAGATCTACATTTCCCATAAATTAATTTTTTAGGAGTATTCTTTTGGAAAATTTTACAACAAGGTAATTTATCATCAATAATAACATATCTCCACTTGAAATTTTTAAAGAATTTAAAGCAGAAAATTCCTTTTTTTCTAAAAGATTGAAAAATAGGAGGATAGACTCCAGTAGATAACATAACATTTTCTTCTTCATCAATAATCCCATCATCTAAAATATTTTCATTAAATTCTCCTCTTAAAAGATAATCTTTAGTGGCTAAGACACTTAAAGCAGAAATAAACCAACAATTACCTAATCCACCTTGACAAACATCATTACTTTCGGCACCATCATCAAAAAATTTAGCTTGATTATTTATTTCTCCTATTGAATACCATTCAATTTGACTTGGATTTATATTTCCAATTGGACCATTTCCATATAATGATATTCTATTTAATTTTCCACCATCTGTATTTAATGAACCAAATTCTTTATCTACAAAAGATTCTCCTTCTGAAAGTGAATTATATATTAATTCACATTTTTTTATTGCAGCATCTTCATTGTTTAATATTGTTTCTATTTTTTTTCCATTGAAATCTCTAAAATAATCTGAATCTTTTATTTCATAATTATATCCTTTATAATCTACATTGTTTATTCTAGATAATAAATTTGAAAAATCTTTTGTCTCTTCTTCTTGAGTTTTTTTCTTCGTTGATGAGACAATGTTTTCTTCTGATTCTGAATCTTCAGAATTTTGATATCTTTTTTTTGTTGCAAATAAATCGCTTAATTTATTTTTTGCTTTTTTTACCTCTTTTTCATCTTTTGTATTTATGTTTAATCCTGTTCGCCCAAATATTATTTTTCCTAAATCTTTGTTATTTAAATCTTTTTTTGATTTATTCTTATATGAATTTTTATGTATTATGTTTACTAGACTTGAATTATTATAGGGATTTTTTTTTTCTTGTTTTTTTTCTATTTTTTCATTTTTTTTTTTTATATTTTTTTTTTTTTCTTCCTCTTCTTCTTCTTCTTCATTATCAATATCATCACTTATAAAACCATGTGGGATTATATTTAACTCTTTTTGTTTCTCCTTTTTTGTGATTTTTTTAGGTTTTTCTTCTTCTTCTTCTTCTTCTTCTTCTTCTTCTTCCTCTTCTTCACTATATAATTTTTTCTTTCTATCAGTTAAATTTTTTCCTTTTGTTATTTTATTGTTATTATAATTATTTCTATTTTTGGAATTTATTTCGGTTATATTTTTTTTATTATTTTGATTCACTTTTGGTTTACTTATATTTTTATTTGTTGTTGGTTTATTTATATTTCTGTTTGTTGTTGGTTTTTTAATGTTATTATTCACTGTGGGCTTTTTAATATTATTATTCTTGGGTTTATTAATATTTTTATTCATGGGTTTTTTAATATTTTTATTTTTATTAATAAGATTATTTTGAATAGAAGGTTTTTTTGTTGAATTTGGTCTTTTTTTATTATAATAATAATCTTCTTCTTCTTCTTCATCATCATCATAATTATTATAATTATAATTTTTTTTTTGACTCAAAGATTTATTTTTTTGTTTTTTATTATAATAATTTTGATTATTATAATCATCATAATCATCATAAGTTAATTTTCCTCCTTTATTTCGAGGAATTTTCATTTTATTTTTTTGCTGATTTAATAATTCATTTTCAAAACTTTCATTATCTAAATTATCATAATAATCTGGATCTGAGTCTTCATCATCATATATTGGTCTTGCTTTTTTTTGAGTTGGTTTTTTAACTGTCTTTTTTGGAGGATTTGATGGAGGAATTATATTTTTAAATGGTAACATTTTTTATTATAAATTTGTTATTTTATATTTTTATATTTTTATTTTTATTTTTTTGGTTAATTTATTTTTTCTTTTTCTTTTTATTATAATTTAAAATTTAGTCTTTGTTTTATTTTAGATAATTTTCTACAATAAATATATATGATTATTTTTTAATTTTTTTATTTGTAATATTAACAAAGTCATTTTATAAATTTCATTAATACAAATTTTCATAAGATTCAATTATAACATTAATATTTCAAATGCTCCTTTTATTTTAAAAATAACTAATAAACAAAAATAAAATTTCAATAAAATAAAAATTTTAAATATTTGTTTGATTAGGACAAATATTTTCAAAAACAAATAACCTAGGACTAAAAAATAATTAAAAAAATAAATAATATATATAAAAAGAAGAATAAATAAAAATATCTTACGGAAATAATTTACAATTCCTTAAATAATTTTTATACAATAAAGATAAAGGCAATAATAGATTTTCCTTTTTATTAAATTCTCTTTGTAAAAAAGCAACTTCTTTTTTGAGAATATAATTATAAGTTAATAATCTTTCACTTCTAAAAAAATAAATAAAAAATAAAAATAAACTTTATATAATGTATATAATTACATCTAATTCCAAAAGGACAAAAACCTTTTTTTTCAAATGAAATACATTTTTGAATTTTTGAAGGAATTTCATTAAAATTTTCTCTTAATTCTTCTATTCCATGTGCAAAAGAACATTCATTTTTATAATAACAATCATGAAACATTTCATAATTTTTACATAATTCAGTTTTTTTTTTTCTTTTTATTTTTTCAAAAAAATATTCTTTCTCTTTTTTATTACTATAACGTTTTTGTGTTATTTTTAAATTTATATTTGGACCTATGTTTGAATCTAATTCTGGCATTGATGATAATTTATTATATGTTTTATTTATTTTTTTTTTCGTTGATTTTTCTTCTTTTATTTCTGTTGTTTCTGAATCTTCACTTGAAGAAATTTCTTGTTTTATTAATTGAAAATTTTCCATATTCTTTTTTTTAACTTATAATTATTTTGTTAATTAATTTGATATCTTATGAAAATAAAGAAATATTTTATTTGGTTTTTACATATAATAAAAATTTTTTCTTGTTTTTTATAATTATAATAATTAAAATTTTTATATTAATGTTTTTTATCTTCGATTTAATATGGTATAAAAGGTCTTTTATTAAACTTTTATTAAACATTTTTTTTTGTGGTGTTATTGTTTTCCATTTATTTTTTGAAATAAATTGTTTGTTCTATCTAATAAACTTTGAAAGACAAATTTATAATCATTAATAATTATATTACTATTATTGGTATTATAAATATTTGATTTATTTATTTCAATTGAATGATTTTTTTTTTTGTTTAAATTGATTTTAGATAAAGATATCTTAGTGTTATCATACTTTGAATGATTATTCTTTTTTGGAGTTAAAAGATTTATTGTTTTATAATTTAAATAATTTTTTTTTGGAGTATTTGAACTTTCAAATAATTTATCATAATAACTTATATTATTTATTTCAAATGATGTTTTCTTAAATTGATTTGTTATTGAAGTATTTTTCAAATTTTTTTTTTGTTTAACATTTGAATTGTATTTTTTTAAATAAAATAATTCTTTTTGTAATTTTTTTATTTCTTCGTCTTTTTCCTTAATTATTTCAATATAATTTATTTGACTTTCATATTTTGATTCACTAACACTTCTTAAACTTAAATTATTATTTGAATAAAAACTATATTTTTTTCCTGAATTTTTCAAAGAAGAAGAATTATCAATTGTTGCTTTTGAAAATTTTTTTTCAAGTTTTATTTTTTGAGTTTTAGGATATGAAAGTTTGTTTTTAATATTTCCTTTTTGAATAGAAATTCCTTTTAAAGATTTAAAATTTAAAAATAAATTATTTCCTCTGTATGAATTAGAACTATTTATTGTACTATATCTATTTTTATTATTTGAAAAATATTCTTTATTTGTTTTATTATAATTTACATTATTGATGCTTTCTCTAATAAGATAATTAAATCTTACTTGATTTACTATTATTTTTTTTAACTAAATTATTCCTTGTTGTTAATGTTTTTTCATTTTTCATTTTTAAGAAAAAATAATTAATTAATATGTATAAATGACAATTATAATTTAAATCTAATTAAAAAACAAATGCTTATAGATATTAATTTTGTTTTATATTTGAAGAATATTAATGTTTAATGCAATTTCAAAAACTTTCTATTCTTTTCCAATTTCAAATAATTATTTAACAAAAATAGGATTAGGATTTTTTACATTGAATTATAAAATAAATTAAATAATTTAAATTCAAATATGGGATAAATGTGGAAAATTAACTATAACATTAATAAGAAATATTTTTAAAGAAAATTCCTCATTAGTAATGATTAGTATATGCAATAAATGAGTTAAACAATATATATAATTGTTTTTAAATATTTTTAGTTTTAAAAGTTTTTATGATGTTGAAACAAAGGATTTAAAAGAAAATTAAATCCCGATATTAAAATTATATTAATTGGTAATAAATTTGATTTAAATAAACAAAGAATTTTATGGAAAAAGTTGAAAAATTAACAATAATTATGAATTTGATTTATTTATGGAAACTTCTATAAAAACTAGTTTTAATACTTAAAAATATTTCTTCATACTTGTAACATTTAATTTAAAGATTATATTTTATGTAATAAAGAACAATTAAGATAATGAGAATAAAGGGGAAATAAAGTTAATAATAATAAAAAAAGATAGAAAAGATTGGGTTAATTATATATTTATTATTTATAATTATTGTTTTTTTTTTGATATATAGTTTATTTTTTTAAATTTTATTTTTATTTTTTAAATAATGAGTATAGTTTATCCTTTTGAAATAATTTATCTTTTTGTTGCAAGAGGAAATAAAATAATTTTATCAGATTATACTACTTATAATGGAAATTTCCAACAAATAAGTATAAGTTTATTAGATAAAATAAAAAAGGAAAAAAAAGGGAAAATAATATATGATAATGACAATATATTTTATTATGATAATGGAAATGATATAACATATATGTGTTTAATAAATCAAGGAAGAAGTTCAGTTTCAAATGAAGTAATATTTACTTTATTAAATGATATAAAAGTTAAATTTACTGATAAATATACTTTAAAAGAAATAGTTCAAGCTTATGCTTTTCAATTAACTGAATTTTCTAAATTAATGAAACCTATTGTTAATTTTTATATTGATAATCCTAATTTCGTTAAAATTGGAATTTTAAATGATTCTTTGGGACATAAAATTGAAATTGAAGAAGAAAGTGCTGATGATATTTTTACTAATGGAAGTAAAGTTCAATTAATTGCTTCAAAAAGTATTTCTAATTATTTGGAAATTGAAAAAATCAAAAATAATCTTGATGAAGAAATTAATTTGAAATTTCAACAAATTTCACAAAAAAAATTCAGAAAAAAATGGAGTCAAAATATTTATTATGCTCTTTTTACTGCTTTATTTATTTTAATATTTTATTATTTATTTATTGCTTAAAAAGAAAATGTTTTAATTAAACAACAAAATAAAAATTTCACTTAATTATAAAATTATATTCATAATAATTAATTTAATAAAAGTTTTTTCCTTTTAAGTCCAAAAAGATAAATTATTGAATTATTTTTCTTGAAATTATTTAATATAATTTACATTTAAAAAAACTGATTAAATTATAATAAATTAATTAACCAAAGCAAATTTCAAAAAAAATTAATGAAAAAAACAAAAAAAAATGAAAAACCAATCTAAATTTTCGAAAAACAATATTTTAATCGCAATTCGTTCACGTCCATTATCAAATTTAGAATTAGAAACTTCATCAGAAAAGACAATAACAATTACATCATCAAATATTATAAAAATTACAAATCCATCAAATATAAATAAACAATCAATATTTACATTTGATTTCACATTTGATTCTGATTCATCACAAAAAGAAATATATGAAAATACAACAAAGACTTTAATAAAAAAAGTTTTAGAAGGATATAATGCAACAGTATTCGCATACGGAGCAACAGGTTCAGGTAAAACATATACTATGGTAGGTAATGGGGAAAATCCAGGAATAATGATTAGATCTATTAGTGATTTATTCAATGAATTAAATAATATTAATAAATTATTTAATGTTGAAATCTCATATGTTGAAATTTATAATGAACAATTAAAAGATTTATTAGATTGTAATAATGATAAATTTGTTGATATTAGATATGATAATAATAAAGGAATTTGTCTTATTGGAGCTAATTTTATTAAAGTTAATTGTGCTAATGATGCTTTTAAATTACTTGTTACTGGAAATAAAAATAGAAGTGAAAGTTCTAATTATTTAAATGAAAATTCTTCTCGTTCTCATGCGATATTACAAATTAATATTAAATGTGAAGATAATGATAATTTGAATTATTTTAATAAAATTACTTTTGGGAAGTTTATTTTAGTTGATTTAGCAGGAAGTGAAAAAATAAATATTAATTCTAAAGGGAATTTAGAAAGTGGAAGTATTAATAAAAGTTTATTAGCTTTAGGTAAATGTATAAATAATTTAATTTCAAATAATAGGAATTTTATTCCTTGGAGAGATTCTAAATTAACAAGAATTTTACAAGATTCTCTTTCTGGAAATTGCAGAATTGTTATGATTGCTAATATTAGTCCTAGTGTTATTTCTTATGATGAAACTTTACATACTTTACAATATGCTAATAGAGCCAAAAATATTAAAGTTAATTTAAAGCAAAATTTCATGGAAAATCATAATTTTAAAATTGATAAATACGATGAAATAATTCATAATTTAAAAGAAGAAATTGATTTTGTTAGAAATGAAATTAATGAAAAGGAGAAATTGTATGAAAATATTAATGAAAATAATAATAATAATATTAAAAATGATAAAGAAATTGATGATAAAATGGAAAAAGATTTAATTAGACATTTTCAAGAAGAAGTTAAAATTAAAAAAGAAATTATTGAAAAAGAAAGAAATATTGAAAGTTTAAAAATGGAAAATGCTGAAAATGAATTGAAAATAAATTCTAATACCACAATTAGTATTAATTTAATTAAACAATTAATTGATTCAAATGAAATGAAAATGAAAAATATTAAAAGTGATTTATCTAATAATTATATTCATCAATCTAATTTAATTGAAATGAGGAAAAATTATCAGAAAAAAATAAATGAGTTAATAGAAAATGATAATGATTCAAATAGAACAAATAATTTAATTTCAATATATAAGTACTATATTTCTTTTTTAGAAAATATGAATTCAGAGCATAGAAAATATTTAAATATAAGTGAATTAAAAAGAAAAGATATAAAAATAAAAATATTGACAGAACAACTTGATTTAAGAGATAAATATATTTATAATGCAGGACAAGAAATCTCAAATAATAATGGAGATTTTAATTATAATAATCCTGGATTTCAAACTGCAGATGAAATTGATTTAAATCCTTATAAACCTAAAATAATAAATGTTATTGCTAATATGAATAATACTCCAAGATTAAATAAATCACCTTCTTTATTTAAGAAAGATAATGATAATAATGTTAGTACTTTTTATAGTGCAAATAACAATAATAATAATAAAATGAATATTGAATCTTTTAAAAATAATGATTTTACAAGTACTCAAAATAGAATTACTAAATTTAGACAATTTAATAATGAAATTGGAATTTTAAGAAATAAAAATAATAATAGTTATTTACAAAAATTTCAAAGAGATAAAGTAATAAGAAATAATTTAAGTCATAATTTAATTAATAATGGAACAAATGCAATTAATTTAAATAAAAATAAAGTTATTAATTTAAAATATAATAAACCTGTTATTTCCAGTTATGATTCAAGAAATAGTTTTTATGGTGATAGATATAATAATAAAAGTAATGAAGTTGAAAATAATATTATAATTAGTAATACATCAAGATTAGAAAATGAAGTTGAAAAAAAAGTTAAAACTATATTAGCAAGAAATATAATTGGAAGATATAAAAGAAGTCCTTATATTCAAAATCTAAATTAATTATTTTTTATTAAAATGGTAATTAAGTATTAAGTTATTATATTTAATAAATTGTTTATATTTTACAAATAATTAACATAAATCTAATTTTTTTTAAAATATGAAATTCTTATTTATTTTTTTTTTCTTATTTATTTTATGAGCTAAGCCTTTCATTCGAGTATTAATAATAATGAGCTTAAGCTCATAAAAAAAGTATATACAATATCAAAGATTATATTTTCATTGAGATAGGTAATATCTATACATTACATTTTAAATTTTTATTATATTTTTTTTTATCCAAAAAAAAACATAATATAAATCAAAAAAAAACCCAAACTACTATCTTTAAAAACCTTGAAACTTTAATCATAAAATATATATAAAAATCAACTAAGGAATAAAAAAAGCTAAGCTATTATGAAAATAATAGCTTAAAAAATTAATTATTGTTGTAAATTAATATTCATCTTCATCAAAAGAAATACCAATAAGTTCATTATTATTGAATAAATTATTAGTATGTAAATCAATATTTTTCCTTTCATCTTTCTCAATTTTATTAATTAAAGAAAGATTAGGTTGATACGACAATTTAGAAATTGTCGAAAAATCTTTTATATTATTTACAGTAAGAGCTTCGGTAGAAGGAAAACTTTTATTTAAATTTAATTTACTAACATCCTCTTTTTCTTTATTATTATTAATTTTTTTACACTTTTTATTTAAATTAATCTTAATTTTCTTATTGATAATATTATTATTATTGTTTTCATATTTTTTCTTTAAAGAAGAGTGAAATCTATTTTTAATCATATCAGTAGTTCTATCTTTAAAAAACTTATTAAAAGTTGCCCATTTAGGACCATATTTTTCATATAATTGCATTAATAAATAATCTTCTTCAGGTGAAAATTTTTTTTTATTAATATTAGGACATAAAACATTAATATATCTATCTCTTATTTGTTTTCCATTTCTAGTTTTAATTATTTTACTTATTTTTGACCATGAAGTACCATGTTTTTCTATTAAAGATAATATTAAATTATCTTCTTCTTTTTTCCAACTTCCTTTATAAATTCCTGGTCTTATTCTTTTATATCTACTAAAACATTGAAGAGGATTTTTATTATGAAAATTTGATGCTATATCTTTCCATTTTTTTCCATTATGAATTGATACTAATTTTATTAATTCTTCATCTTCTTCTTTTGTCCATTTTTTTTGGTTTATGACTTTTTTAATTATAAAAATTTTTGGTTTTTTTATTTTTTCTTCCATTTTGATTTATTATTATAATATTATCATTGTTTTGTCGTATCTCTTTTTAATAGAAAAGAAAGATTTTTTTTTGTTTTTTTTTTTTTTAGGTTTTTTTATTTTTACTTGAAATTATTTATTCTTTATTTAAGTTATAGTTTTTAATATTTGTAGAAATATATTTCATTATATGATGATTAATGAAAGCTTTATTTATTTAGAAGATTGATAGTTTAAAAGAAATTAGATTGTTTATTATAAGGTTATTGAGAGTTTTTTTTAAATTATAATTTTAGAATTTTTAAATAATTTTTTAATTTTGGATTTAAGTTAATTAAAAGTTTTTTTTATTTGTTTGATTGTCGAATATCCTTTTTTTAAAGATATATTTTTCAAAAGAACATGTATTTATTATATTATATTTTTATGCAGTACATATTTTTTTCTTCTTTATTTCTTAAACTTTTAAATACAAAAATAAATAATTAATTTTCCTTATTATTCAATAAATATAAATATAAAATATTAAATTAAAAAAATAATTTAAGTTTCAAAAAAATATAAAAATAAACATCAAAAAAAAAAGCAATGTATAATAAGAAGAAGGTAGTAAAGACTTTATATTTTAAATTGGAACTAATGGAAGTGTCATTTCTTCAGTATAATGATTTAACACTTTAAATTTTATTTATTGTTTATCTTATTTTTTCTAATTGTTTATTTTTCTAATTTGGAATTTCAACATAAAGTTTTTCTTTGTAATAATTATTCAAAAAAAGTATTTTTATTAAAATTTTCCGTTATTTGAGATTCTAAAAAAGAATTAATTTTTTCCCTTTTTTTTTCTAAAAAGAAAATAATGATGAAAAGGAGAAAATAAAGGAATTAAAATGAAAGTTTTATTTGATGAAAAAGAAAATTTAAATCAAATTTAAAAGAAAAAAAAAGAACAAAAATCAAATAATTTAGAACCAACATATTTACTTGTTTTGTGATACTTGGGATTGTAAACAAAATTATATAGATTATATATTTTATTGTCATGAACATATGAAAAATTTTCTTCATAGTGATATATATTATAATGAAGAATTTATGTCAACTTTACAAATTAGATTTGATGAAGTTATTTCTGCTTATAAAATAGAAAATCAAATTAATACAACAATGAATGCTTTAAATATTTTAAATACTTTAGTTTCTTCAAGTTTATATCCATTATAATTTGGATAAAGATGATGTTGTTATTAGAAATGAAACTTTATCTTTAGATTTAAAAAATACTCAATTAAAAGGATATACTGTTCATGGAAGAAGAACTAAATCTAAAAGTAGCAAATTTACTGGAACTAGATTATATTTATTATAAAAATTGGAATAATGGTATCATGACCGGAGAACAAGTTTATGAATCTGATTTATTTTTTGAATTAGAATATTTCATCATTTTCTTTTTTAGTGAT
>JAEEGK010004916.1_pt1 | contig 32468 bp, 20 predicted proteins | sample 8958771 | NCBI WGS metagenome assembly JAEEGK01 (sample SAMN16246547, study PRJNA631951) | gut metagenome | biome: gut microbiome; feature: rumen; material: SC-attached | host: Bos | place: Iran: Karaj | collected 2018-10
CATACGACCCTATGCCTGAAATGTCCACCAAGTTCGTCCCGAAACACAAGGGCGACAAGAATCCGAATCCCAAGCTGATCAAGTTTGTCCGCCACGTCACCGACCGTGTCCCCGGCAAAATCAAAATGACGACCGACGCCCCCGAATACTGGGGCCTGGCCTGCATCTTCGAGGATGAAATGGACGCAACTACCCGCGAAGCGGCCCTCGACCTGCTGCTGGACATGCTCCCGAAGAATTTCCTGAAAGTCCGCGAGCACCGCGACTATCATCTGCTCCACCATTGGAACAAGGAAAAGCACTACACGCCCGACGACGCTTCGTTCGACGAGCTGCTCGACAAACTCGCTTACTTCGGGATGCTGGAATACGACTACGGCGACAAATACACCGATGACGGCCCGATTCCCGGCACCACTTACAAACGCGAAGACCGCGTTTACTGGGTCCCAATGTTCGTTCCGGGAAGCGCCGAGTACACCAACATGAACACCGACCTGATGGACCGCCATCCTGAACTGGCCATGTTCTTTGAGCGCATGACCTTCCTCCCCCTGGAGAAGATCACCCCGATGGTCCCGATGGGCGGCTCCGGCATCGGCATGCACGTGATTCCCGTGGAAAAGGCCATCTCGATGGAGAACCAGTCCATCGACATCGAGCATATCTCCTATTGGCTCAAACGCTATGAAGGCCATCTCGGCGTGGGCATCTGCTCCTGCCGCTACGGCCGCAAGAAGCTGGACGAAGGCTGCGCCGACGACTATCGCGACTGGTGCATCGGTGTAGGCGACATGGCCGACTACCTGGCCGAAACCGGCCGCGGCCACTACATCACCTACGACGAGTGCATGGCCATCCTCAAGAAAGCGGAGGACAATGGTTTCGTCCACCAGATCACGAACATCGACGGCGAGGGCAAGATCTTCGCCATCTGTAACTGCAACGTCAAGATCTGCAATGCCCTGCGCACCTCGCAGCTGTTCAATACGCCCAATATGTCGCGCAGCGCCTACGTGGCGCGTGTGGAAGCTGAAAACTGCGTAGCCTGCGGCCGCTGCGTGGAATACTGCCCGGCCGGCGCCGTGAAGCTCGGCCAGAAACTCTGCACCAAGCACGGCGAAATCGAATATCCCAAGCAGGAACTCCCCGACGCCGTGAAGTGGGGCCCGCACAAATGGACCGAAGACTACCGCGACAAGAACCGCATCAACTGCTACCCAACCGGCACCTCGCCGTGCAAGACCGCCTGCCCGGCACACATCGCCGTCCAGGGCTACCTGAAGAAGGCGGCCGAGGGCAAATACACAGAAGCGCTGGAACTCATCAAACGTGAGAACCCGTTCCCGGCCGTTTGCGGCCGCATCTGCAACCGCCGCTGCGAAGACGCCTGCACCCGCGGGACCATCGACCAGGCCGTCGCCATCGACGCCGTCAAGAAGTTCATCGCCGACCAGGATCTCAAAGCCGAAACGCGTTTCGTGCCGGAAATCAACATCGCCTCCAGCGTGCTGAAGCAGTGGCCCGAGAAAATCGCCGTCATCGGCGGCGGCCCGGCCGGCCTGAGCTGCGCCTACTACCTGGCCACAGCCGGCTACAAGCCCACCGTATTCGAAAAGAATCCTGAACCGGGCGGCATGCTCCGCTACGGCATCCCTTCCTATAAATTGGAGAAAGACGTCATCGCGGCTGAGATCGACATCATGCGCGAAATCGGCGTAGAAATCCGCTGCGGCGTGGAAGTCGGCAAGGACGTGACCATCGCCCAACTGCGCGAGCAAGGCTACAAGGGCTTCTACGTGGCAATCGGCTGTCAGGGCGGCCGTCTGCCGGGCATTCCCGGCGAGACCCTCCCCGGCACCACGACGGCCATCGACTTCCTTCACGAAGCCAACACCGGAAAGGTACCCGTATCGGGCAAGGTGGTGGTCGTGGGCGGCGGCAACGTGGCCATCGACGCGGCCCGCGTGGCGCTGCGCAGCGGCGCCTCGTCCGTGACGATGCTGTCGCTCGAGACCGAGGACATCATGCCCGCTTCGCTCGAAGAGCGCCGCGAAGCGCGCGAGGACGGCGTGGTCATCAATCCCGGCTGGGGCCCGAAGGAAGTGCTCGGCGACGGCAAGGTCACGGGCATCGTCTTCAAGAAATGCACCTCCGTCTTCAATGCGGAGCACAAGTTCGCGCCCGAATACGACGAGAACGAACTCATCACCCTCGATGCCGACCAGGTGATCTTCGCCATCGGCCAGACCGTGGTCCTCAAAGATCTGCTTAAAGACACCAAGGTCGAATTCTTCCGCGGCGTCTATCCGGTGGCCGACAAACTCACCTACCAGACGGCCGAACCCGACATCTTCGTGGGCGGCGACGTCTTCACCGGCCCGAAGTTCGCCATCGACGCCATCGCCGCCGGCAAAGAGGCCGCCGAATCGCTGCACCGCTTCGTCCAGCACGGCCATATGACCATCGGCCGCAACCGCCGCGACTTCATCGAACTCAACAAGGACGACATCGTAGTGGAATCCTACGACAACGGTTCCCGCCAGGTGGAAGGCCGCGCCGAAGGCACGGCGCCGTTCCGCGAATACACCCTCGCCCTGACGGAAGAGCAAGTCCGCAAGGAAACCGCCCGCTGCCTCAAGTGCGGCGCCTCGGTCGTCGACGAGAACCGCTGCATCGGCTGCGGCATCTGCACCACCAAGTGCGGCTTCGACGCTATCCACCTGCACCGCGTACATCCCGAAGCCAGCCACTTCGTCACCTCCGAAGACAAGTTCAGCGGCATCCTGCCTTATATGATCAAACGTACCGGCAAACTATTGTTCAAGAAAAACAAATAAAGTTCCGTCATGCCCGGCTTGACCGGGCATCCCATTATGCACGAACTGGGCATCGTATTCTACATCATCCGCGACGTGAAGCAGGTGGCCGAAGAAAACCACGTGCAGCACGTCTCCGCGGTCGTGATGGACATCGGCGAGGTATCGACCGTCGTGCCGCATCTGCTGTCCGACTGCTGGCGCTGGGCCGCCGACAAGGAAGACCTGCTGAAAGGATGCGAACTGAAAGTCAACCTCATCCCCGCCGTGACGCATTGCGATGGCTGCGGACACGAGTACGAGACGGTTTCCTATGGAAAGACCTGCCCGCACTGCCACAGTGAAAACACCTGGCTGCTTCGCGGCAATGAGGTGGAAATCAAACAAATCGAAGTAACTTAAATCCCAACGAATATGTCTTGCTTTTTAGTCCCTCTGGCCGAAGCGGTCGTCGTCAGCGCGATCCGCAAAGGCAACGATCAGAAAATCCACAGCGAAAAAGCCCGTCCGCTGTTACGCCATCTCCCGACGCTTGAGAAAATGCTCTGGGGCGGCTCCGTGATGCTGGTGGTCGACCATGCCGTCAACGGGGAACTCACCGCCTTCTCCTGGGGAGACATCCTCACCGTCGGTGTCCCGATGGCCGCGGTCCTCACGGTGGTCTGGGCCGGGTACACCCTGATCGTGGAGCACCGCCGCAAAGTAAAAACCGCAACTATCAATAACTAAAACCAACTTTTATGTTTTTCCAAGTTTATGGAGAGCACGCCCTCGCACAATGGGGTATGCTGATCGTGGTCCTGCTGGGCCTGATCCTCTTCAATGAATTCGCCCGCCGCACCAAAGCCGGCGGCATCATTACTTTCCTGGTCATCCCGCTGGCCCTGACCGTGTACTTCCTCGCCATCTGGCTTGGCGTGCGCAGCGGCAAGCAGTGGGCGCTCGAGAATCAGACCCATGTCTATATGCAGGGCTGGTTCCATTATGCCAAACTCTACGCAGCCACCGCGGGCTGCATCGGCTTCATGATGATCAAATACAAATGGGGCATCGGCGCCAAACACTGGTTCAAGCCGTTCCCGTTCATCATCGTGGCTATCAATATCCTGATCGCGTGCGTCTCCGACTTCGAATCCGCCGTCATGGGCTGGAACAAATGGTGGCTCACCTCCGAAGGTGTCTGGCAGTATGGCGGCTGGCACAATGTGATGAACGGCGTGGCCGGTCTCCTCAACATCTTCTGTATGACCGCCTGGTGGAGCGTCTATGCATCCAAGGACAAGAAGGATATGATCTGGGCCGACATGACCTGGGTCTACATCGTGATCTACGACATCTGGAACTTCGCCTACACCTACAACTGCCTGCCTACACACTCCTGGTACTGCGGTATCGCCCTGCTGCTTGCCCCGACCATTGCGGCACTCTGCTGGAACCGCGGCGGCTGGATCCAGAACCGCGCCAACACCCTGGCCATCTGGTGCATGTTCGCCCAAGTGTTCCCGCTCTTCCAGGAAACCTTCAAGAATGGCCAGCAGTGGTTCTCCTGGGCCACGCTGCCTGTCCTCTACCCCGAAGGTGTCCATACCATCGAGAACCTCTACGCCGCTGGCGGCCAGGCTGCCATTGACGGCGTCGTAGGCACGACGGTCGATCCTTCCGTGGTCGCCGCCAATCCTTCGATGATGATCTTCATCAGTGCTCTTGCCCTGATTACCAATGTCATCGCCCTGGGCTACATCATCGCCGTCTCGAAGAAACGTCACATCAACCCGTACAAGCAGGACGTCTTCATCAACCAGAAGTACTACAAGGACGCCATGGCCCGCGCCGACGTCTGATGTCCCCCTGCTTTCCGCTGCAATGTACGCAGCTGAAAAACAGTCTGTTACAACAAGCGATCCCCTCGTTTTCCGAGGGGATCAACTTATATAAATACCTGAGTTACTGCTGCGTACATTGCAGCGGAGAAAAGGGGTCGACGGCTTTATGAGTTATAAGAAAGAGGCAAGGAAAGCGGCGCGTTCGGCGTCCCAGGCGGTTTCGAGCCACATGGCGTGGCCACAGGTGGGAACGCAGTAGTAATGTTTGTCGACGGTGCCGAGATTGTTGTAGATGGAGAAGTTGGTGTGGGGCGGACACGTGGGATCCTGCAAGCCGAAGGCCATATAGACGGGGCAGTGAATCTTCGGGGCGAAATTCTTGACATCGAAATACGACAGCGTCCGGAAAAGATCATCCCGGTCCAGGCCCTCTGCGTCAGCCTGCTCGAAAACTTCGTGCACCGGCCACCAGACAATCTTCGCGTAATCTGGATAGTCTCCCAGGAACGGTACGGCCGGCGTGATGGCTTTGATCCGGCTGTCCAGCGCTGCGGCGACACAGGTGAGCGCGCCGCCTTGGCTCTCGCCCAGCGAAACGATCCGGTCCGGATCGGCCTTGTCCAACGATGCGATGAAGTCCACCGCCCGCTTGGCATCGGCGAAAGCACCCCGATAATAGAAGGTCTCCTTGGAGGCAAGTCCCCGGTCGATCCAGCGTTCCTGTCCGTTCTTGAAGATACCCTGGTCACGCACGCTGACCAGGAACTCAATGCGGTCGGGGGCGGCGGAAGGGTCGAAATAGAACGGCTCTGCGCCGTAACCCATATAGGAGATCATGACCGGATACTTTCCTTCCGCTACGGGGATGGAGATGATGCCGCCGGAGACGCCGCCACCCCAGGATGCATACCGGACCTCATAGCAGGTACGCAGTTCATTGGAATACGCAGGCACCTCCGTCCATTCCGGCGCCAGGGGCACTTCATCCAGTTCTGCGAGTGTCTGCGCCCAGAACGCATCGAAATCGGGCTGCGCGTCGGGTGCACTCAGCACGGCGTCGGGACGGATACCGATGTTCCAGCGTACCGTGTCCCGCAGCCGTACTTCGTAGAAGCCGGGGGCCAGACGGCCCAGCCGGACCTTCAGGGTGCTGTCGGGAGCGATGGTAACGTCACGGGACAAGACGACTTCCGGCGTATCTGCCATCAGAGAGAGATCCTTTACCAAGCAGAACGTAGCAGGGCCTGGTGCCACATCAACCTTGGTATTCAGCGTATAAGCGCCTTTATTCAGGAACAGCCAGCCTTTGTCGGGCACCGAGCGGCCCGTCGGTTTCCCTTTCTCGCAAGAACAAGAGAAGAACGAAGCGGCTGCCAGTACAACAGCCAGCATGACAGCGAGACGGGAAGAAAAGAGAAAACGTTTCATATTTCGGGATCATTGATTCAAGTCAGCCGCCGATCCTGGCGGTCAAGCCATAGGAGGCAAATAAAGCGAGGGCCTGCTGCTGCGCTGTTTCGGAAGGCGTGGACATCGGTATACCGTCCGGGTTATACTTCGTGCCGAGGCGTTCATGCTTGCCCTTCCCGATATCATGGTAGGGCAACAGGTCGACCTCGCCGGGTCTGCGCGGCAACGATGCCAAAAAGCCAGCCGAAGCTTCAAGATTGGCCTTGTCCGCATTGATACCTTCAATCAGCGGAATCCGGATGAAGAACGGAACGTCCAGTTCCGCGACCAGACGGATGTTCCGGAGGATTGTTTCGTTGGGTACGCCCGTGAATCGCTCGTGGCGGGCGCTGTCCATCAGTTTCAAGTCGACCAGCAGCAATTCACAATGTCCCGCTACGGAGCGGACTACCTCAGGCGAGGCATAGAGCGTTGTATCTACAGCCCTATGGAAGCCGCGTAGTCCCAATTCCTGCAGCAGTTCCAACAGATAGACCGGATGCATCAGCGGCTCACCGCCGCAGAGCGTCACGCCGCCTCCGCTGCGTTCCATCATCCCCCATTCCTTTTCCACTTCAGCCATCAGCTCCTCCATCGGCCAGGTACGTCCGCTTATTTCAAGCGCGGAAGCAGGGCATTCCCGGGCACAAATCCCACACAGCGTACAAGGCTGGCCCGTAGGCCGGATGCCGTCGGGCGTCAGTGCCAACGCGCCTTGCGGACAGACATCCACGCAACTGTGGCAACCGATGCAGCGCTGCTGTTTGTAGAGCCGCTGGGGCCTCGGACTCCAACTCTCGGGGTTGTGACACCAGATACAGCGCAAGGGGCAGCCTTTCAGGAACAATGTCGTCCGGATCCCCGGGCCGTCGTGAATTGCATAGCGCTTGATATCGAAAAGTAAAGCCATTGCTGCCGCAGTTTGACGAACGAAAATACAAAATTTGCCGCAAAAGGAAGCCTGATTCGGAAAATAAATGGTAAATTCGTAGGTTTTAAGAAACGACCATGAGAAATATACTCCGCCTTCTTCTTCCGGTAGCCGGTCTGCTGATCGGCACCCTGCTCTGCGCCCAGGTCACAACCCGGGTTCAGGATTTCCGTCTTGCCGGTCCGTTCGCGATCAGCGAAGGGACCCGGATCGCCGACGTCCGGCTGGCCGAGGGGCAGGCCACCATCCCCTGGAGCGAGGATAATCTTCCCGCGTTGACCGACTCTCCTTCTGCCGGCATCCTTACCTTCCGTACCGGAACCGGTTCCTGGATGGAAGGCCGGCTGACTGTTGAAGGGCCCAAAGCACACAAACTCTGGATCGACGGCAAGGAATCCGACGGGCACCTCCACCTCAACCCCTATCCGCACGAATTCAAGATTCTCTATCTGGCTGATACCGGAGCCGAGACGCCATTGAAGGTCTCTTTCGATACCAAGGCACCAGTCCAGACCTCCGTCTCAGACAAACGCGACATCACCATCTATGACATCCTGAATGGAACCCGCGTGAATGGAGTCGCACTGTCCCCTACCGGACGTTACACGATCCTGCAATTCTCAGAAAACGAAGGATCCCAATCCAAACGATACAGTGTCTTGCGGGAGACGGCTTCGAACCGGGAGATTACCCGCTTCGACGGTCCGGCTCCGCAATGGATGCCCAAGTCCGAAGCGCTGCTGGTCAAGGAAGACGGAGACCTCTTCCGGATTGATCCCGCTACACTTAAGAAAACGCTGTTGGTCAAAGAGATGCCGGAAGGATGGTACACCGTCAGCCCTACCGAGGATTTCCTGATCCTGCAGAACACCGAGCCGGGACCGAAAGAAGATCCCGACGTCTTTGAGATTCTCGAGCCGGAAGACCGGCAACCGGGATGGCGCGACCGCAGTTACCTGTCAAAACTCGACTTGAAGACCGGCCTGTCCACGCGCCTGACGCATGGGAGCCGCTCGACCTGGCTCAGCGACATCTCCGCCGACGGCACGAAACTGCTCCTGAATGCTTCGCGTTCCAGGCTGGAGAAACGGCCGACTACCGTGACTGACGTCATGATCATGGACCTGCAGACGATGCAGGTGGACACACTTCTGCGTGACGCCGAATTTCTCGAGACAATGTGCTTCTCGCCGGACAGCCGACAGTTGCTGGTGCGGGCTTCGCCGGAAGCCTTCGACCGGATCGGCGAACACATCCTGCCCGGTCAGGTATCCAGCATGATCTATCAGGTACTCTATCGTTACGAGACAGCTACGGGACGCGTGACGCCCTTGACCGACAAAATGACCCAATCTGTGGGTTCCTTCCTCTGGTCGAAAGACGACGGACAGATTTATTTCTCCGCAGAAGACCGCGACCGCGTAAGCCTCTATTGTCTGAATCCGAAAAACGGCAAGGTTACCGACCTCGCCCCCCGCGAAGAAATGGTCTCCGGTTTCAGTTGTGCACCGGGTTGTATCGCCTATGTGGGAGAAGGTGCCTCCAATTCCATGCGCTGCTGGGTGATGGATCTCAAGAAGAAGAGCCATGCACTGCTGGAGGACAGTTCTGCCGAGATTCTGAAAGACATTCAATTGGGCGAGGTCCATGAATGGAACTACAAGAACAGCCGCGGCGAGACCATCTACGGACGCTACTACCTCCCCCCTCATTTCGATCCTGCGAAGAAGTATCCGATGATCGTCAACTACTATGGCGGCTGCTCCCCCACCGGCCGGAATTTCGAAAGCCGCTACCCGCATCCGGTCTATGCCGCGATGGGCTACGTGGTCTATATCGTGCAGCCTTCCGGCGCCACCGGATTCGGACAGAGTTTCGCGGCCCGGCATGTCAATACCTGGGGCGAATACGGTGCCGACGACATCATCGAGGGCGTGAAGCGGTTCTGCCTGGAGCACGACTTCGTGAATCCGGAGAAGATCGGCTGCATCGGCGCCTCGTTCGGCGGATTCATGTCGCAGTATCTGATAACCGTCACCGACCTGTTTGCCACCGCCATCAGCCATGCCGGCATCAGCGACATCACCAGCTACTGGGGTGAGGGCTATTGGGGCTATTCTTATTGCGAAGTCTCTACTGCGCATAACTATCCTTGGAATGCGGCCGACTTGTTCGTCCGGCAGAGTCCGCTTTTCCATGCCGACAAGGTACATACGCCGATTCTTTTCCTCCACGGTACGGCCGACCACAACGTACCCGTGGGCGAAAGCATCCAAATGTTTACCGCACTCAAACTGCTGGGCAGGGAAACCGCCTTTGTCGCCGTTAAGGACCAGGACCACCACATCCTCCAGTACGACAAGCGGCTGAAATGGCAGGAGACGATTTTTGCCTGGTTCGCCCGCTACCTGAAAGACGATCCCTCCTGGTGGGACGCCCTCTATCCAAAAAAAGATCTTTAGCCTTTTTGCACCATGAACTTTTCCATCCGGCATCCCGAATGTGACGGCGGCATGAACGACCGGATCCGGCGTCTGCGCCAGCAGAGTGTCGAGACGCCCGCCACGCTCACCATTGAACGTGCGCTGATCGAAACCGCCTTCTATAAAGATAATTACGGAAAATACCCCGTGCCCGTGCTCCGCGCAAAAAACTTTTACGAAATCTGCGCGAAGAAAGCCCTCTACATTGGCGATGACGAACTTATCGTCGGAGAGCGCGGCCCGCGGCCGAAGGCCGTGCCGACCTTCCCGGAACTGACCTGCCACAGCGTGGAAGACCTCCACGTGCTCGACACCCGCGACCTGCAGGCCTATCACATCAGCCAGGAAGACATCGACACCTACGCCCGCGAGGTCATCCCCTACTGGGAAGGCAAAACGCAACGTGAGCGGATCTTCGGCCACGTTTCGAAGGAATGGGAAGAGGCATACCACGCTGGCGTATTCACAGAATTCATGGAACAGCGCGCCGCAGGACATACGGCAATGGACGGAAAGATGTACCACACCGGCCTGCTCGACCTGAAGGAACGCATCCGTGACCGGATCGCGGCGCTCGATTATATCTACGACCCGGAGGCCACCGACAAGCAGCAGGAACTCGAGGCCATGAGCATCTCGTGCGATGCGGCCATCCTGCTGGCCGAACGGCATGCTGCCCTGGCCGAGGAAATGGCCGCGGCCACACTCGACCCGGTGCGCCGCGCCGAACTCGAAAAGATTGCCGACGTCTGCCACTGGGTCCCCGCCCACGCGCCGCGCGACCTCTGGGAAGCCATCCAGATGTACTGGTTCGTCCACCTGGGCACCGTCACCGAACTCAACGGCTGGGACAGCATGAACCCGGGGCACATTGACCAGCATCTCTATCCCTTCTACCAGAAAGGCCTGGAAGACGGGACACTGACGCGCGAAAAGGCCAAGGAACTGTTGAGCTGCCTGTGGATCAAGTTCAACAACCAGCCCGCACCGCCGAAGGTGGGCATCACCGCGCGCGAATCGGGCACCTACAACGACTTCACCAACATCAACATCGGCGGCGTGGACCGCGAGGGCCGCAGCGGCGTCAATGAACTGTCCTATATGATGCTGGAGATTCAGGAAGAGTTGCACGAACTGCAGCCCGGCCTCTCCATCCACATTGCGGAGAATACGCCTGACGCGTTCCTCGAAGCGGGCATCAAGGTCATCCGGCTGGGGCACGGCTATCCGTCTGTTTTCAATCCCGATACGTACGTGCAGGAGCTGGTGCGGCAGGGCAAGACGCTCGAGGACGCCCGCGAAGGCGGCTGCTCCGGCTGCATCGAGGTGGGCGCCTTCGGCAAGGAGGCCTATCTGCTGACGGGATACCTCAACACGCCCAAGATCCTGGAAATCACCCTGAACAATGGCGTCGATCCTGAAACAGGCAAGAAACTCGGGCTCGAGACGGGCGATCCGCGCACCTTCCGCTCCTTCAAGGAACTCTACGAAGCCTGGCGGCAGCAGATGATGTATTTCGTGAACCTCAAGCTGTCGGTCAACAACTATATCGAGCGGATGTTCTCACTCTATGCGCCGGCCACGTTCCTGAGCCTTTGGATCGACGACTGCATTGAGAAAGGCCGCGACTACTACAGCGGCGGTGCGCGCTACAACACCACGTACATCCAGTGCACGGGCCTGGGGACGATCACCGACTGCCTGTCGGTACTGAAGAAGCACGTGTTCGAGGACAAGCGGTTCACGATGGACCAGTTGCTCGATGCCGTCGCCCGGAACTTCGCGGGCGAAGAGAAACTCCGCCAGTGGATCCGCAACCACACACCGTTCTTCGGCAACGACGACCCGTACGCCGACGAAATCGCCGTCCGTGTGTACGACGATCTGGTAAAAGCCATCGAAGGCCGGCCGAACACCCGCGGCGGCAAGACCTGCCTCAATATGTTGTCGACGACCTGCCACAACTATTTCGGCCAAGTCTGCGGCGCGTCAGTCAATGGGCGTTTCGCGCACTTCGCCATCAGCGACGGCACCTCCCCTGCACACGGCGCCGACACCCACGGCCCGACGGCCGTGGTCCGCTCCCTCGGCAAACTCGACCAAACGAGGAGCGGCGGGACGCTGCTCAACGTGCGCTTTGTCCCGTCGCTTCTGAAGACCGACGAAGATGTCCGGAAACTCGGCAGCCTTATCCGGGAATACTTCCGGTTGGGCGGCCACCACATCCAGTTCAATATCGTCGATACCGAGACCCTGCTCGACGCCCAAAAGAATCCCGACGACTACCGCGACCTGCTGGTCCGTGTCGCCGGGTATTCCGATTATTTCAATGATATGACGTCCCAACTCCAGGACGAAATCATCGCCCGCACGGAGAACGACGAGTTGTAATTCTACCAGCCGAAACCGGGGCCGCCGGGACCGCCGCCGGCGGAGGTGTAGCTGCTCAGTTTGACGGAGGAGCCGCCGCTGAGCGTGGTGCCGTTGTAGGCGTAACCGCCGAAGAGTTCGGTGCCGCCGCTGACGCTGACGCCCGATTTGAGCGTGGGCGTCGAGCTGCCGGAGACAATCAAAGATGATCCGGCGTTGGAAGGCGTCTTGAAGGCGAAGACGGCGTTGCCGACCGTCAGGCCATACCAGGTGTTCTTGTTCCAGGAGTTGGCCGAATAGCAGGCTTGAGAAAGCGTGGCTCCACGCTCCAGGCCGCCGATGGCCACGAGCGTACCGCCCTGGACATAGAGTTTGCAGCCGCCTTCGGTGTTGGCGTCGATGGCCACTTCGGCGCCGCCGGCGCCGATGGCGTAGACCACGCCGCCCTTGATGTAGCAGTTGCCGTTGGCGTCGATACCGTCGTTGCCGGTCGACCAGGCGAAGACGGAACCGTCGGAGATGGTCAGATGACTGCCGGCGTTGATGGCGTCATCACCGGACTGGCTGAAGACTACACCGCCTGTGATATCGAGCGTACCCTTCGCCTCGATGCCTTCATGCGACTTGCAGCTGACACTGATCGTTCCGCCGGAGATGCTAAGATTACCGTCGAACTTAATACCCTTTGCCGACACCGAGTTGTCGCTGGATGAGTTGCTTCCGGGACGTCCGCTGTTGCTCTGGCCGTAGTTGGCGCCGGTCGTGACGACCGTAACCGATCCACCGGCGAAGTAGCCGTCGGCATCGCCGCTGATACCTTTGCCGCCGGTGCCGGTATTGCTGATGACGAGGGTGCCGTCGAGCATTTCAAAGAGTTTGTCAGCCTTGATGCCGGCCGTTCCGGTATATTCGGCATCTTCATCGTCATAGGCAGCGGAGCCGGTTACGCTGATGGTTGTCTTGCCGCCTTCGAAGCGCACCAGCGAGTCGGAGGTAAAGCCTTTCTTCATCGCGGCGGAAGTGGCGGCGGTCACGTCGCCGGCTGTCATGATGATGGCGTCTTTGCCACGGACGGCGTGGCCGGCGCTGGAGGTGACTTTGACGGTCGGGCTTGCCATAAAGCGGACATAGTCATCGCTCGTGATGCCGGCTTTGCCGCTGGCCTTGACGACCAGATTGCCCTTGCCGCAGAAAATCAGCTGGCCTTCGCTGAAGAAAGCGGCCTTCTCGTCTTCGTCATCGGGCGTCGCCGTGTACTTGGCACCATCGGACAGGGCGTTGGAGCCCTCGACGATGACGAACGTGCGCTTCTTGCTCTGGTTGTTGATGGCCGCGCCGGAAGGATTGGTCAGGCCCAGGCCGCTGAGGCGGATGGCCTGCTTCTTCGAGCTGTAAAGCTTGAAGAAGCCGTCGGTCGCGGTGCCGCTCAGGTCATAGACGATGGCTTCCTTGGTCGTGTTGTTGACGGTCACGTGATTGCCGGAAACGGTCACGATGCCGTTCTCGTCGCCGGTCACCGTCGCCTGGCTACCGCCGAAGACGATGGAGATGATCCGGTCGAACGTGGTACCCGCAATATTGTCGTCGGAAGTATCGGCATCGCCGAAATTGTAGGTCGTCGCCGCCGCCGTACCGGCCGCAACGATATTCGTCGCAAACGTGGATTCATCGATGGTGGGAACGGGGATCTCACTGATCACCGTGTCGTCGACGGGCAGGGGCTCATCCCCCTCGAAATCGACGCATCCGCCAGCCAGTATGGCAGCCAAAGGTAAAAGAAAGTAAAACGGTTTCATATCGCGTATGTTTTAGATGATTCGGAATAAAAAAAGCTTTTTCAAGAATTCAGCCATCCCGGAAACGATTCAACGAAACCCCAGATTTCTTCAACGAACAGGCCGGCAATTCCGGGAATAATCCGTAATTTTGTAGAACAAAGAAGCATCCTATGGGACTGTCGGTATCGGGTATCCTCCCCTTCGTGCTGCTGGTGGGAATTCATCATTTCCTGCTAGCGCCGATGCTGCGCACCAGGAAAGTATGGTACGGCGTGCTGACGGCCGCATTGCTCGCGCTGTTCAGCCTCTGGTGCTTTTACGGGCATCGTCGGCCGATGCCGCCCGGACAGGAACAGCGGGAACTGCCGCCTCCCGGTCCCGACCGTCAGCCGGGAAAAGGTCCTGTCCGCCCGGAATGGATGGAACTGGCCATCGGCATCCTGCTGATCGGTGGCGACCTGGGCCTGATCTCCTACCGCCGGATGCGGCAGGATGAAAAAAGGCTGAAGGAATTGGAAACCGTCAGCCTGCAGCAACAGCTCGAAGCGCTCCGCTACCAGATCAATCCGCATTTCTTCATGAATACGCTCAACAACATCCAGTCGCTCATCCTCACCGATCCGGACAAGGCGACAGAAGCCGTGGGCGAATTCTCCAAACTGATGCGCATCGTCCTGTATGAGGGTGACGAACCGACGATTCCTCTTTCGCGCGAGCTCGAATATATGCGGCACTACCTGTCCCTGATGCGCCTGCGCTATCCGGAAGAGATCGTCATCGAGGCGGATTTCCCGGAAGAGACCGGCGGCGCCCTGGTGCCGCCGCTGCTGATGGCTTCGTTCGTCGAGAATGCCTTCAAGCACGGTATCAGCTACACGGAAGAATCGTTCGTCAAAGTGGCTGTGTATATTGACGCCGGACGGGTGACCTTCCACTGTCTCAATTCCCGGCACGAAGGTCGGCAGGACGAGCAGCATGGCCTCGGCCTCGAGAACATCCGCAAACGGCTTTCCCTGCTCTACGACACCGACTACCGGCTCGAGATCGATGACGAAGCGGGCATCTACGATGTCCAGCTCGACATCCCGCAAAAACCTGCAGATACCGTCTTCCTCACATGATCAAGGTCCTGGCCATAGACGATGAGCCGCTCGCGCTCAGGCTGCTGGAGGTTTACATTGAAAAAACGCCCGGCATCGAACTGCTGGCCGCGTGCCGCAGCGCCGCGGAGGCGACGCCCTGGCTTGCGCAGGCCGACGCGATGCTGGTCGACATCAATATGCCCGACCTCAGCGGCATGGCGTTCGTCCGCTCGCTGGAAGAGCCGCCGCTCGTGGTTTTCACGACCGCCTATTCCGAATACGCCGTAGAAGGCTTTCGCGTCAATGCCGTGGACTATCTGCTCAAGCCCTTCAGTCTCGATGAATTCCGGCAGGCCATCGCCAAGGTCGAGGAAAGGCTCACCTACCGCCGGTACGCGCAGGATCCGGGCGACGGTTTCCTCCGCCTCAACACCCCGAACCGGAGCCTCCAGATCGACACGGGGCGCATCCGTTATATCGAAGGGATGGGCGAATACGTCAAGGTCCATCTCGACGGGGAAAACGCCCCGCTGGTCGTACTGTACCGGATGAAAAAGATGGCGGAGGAACTGCCACCAGGCAGATTCCTCCGCATCCACAAATCGTTTATCGTTCCGATTGCCCGGGTCCGCGAAGCCCGGCGCCATTCCGTCACGCTCGATGACGGAACCAGCCTGCCGCTGGGCGAATCCTACCAGGACGAATTCCGGGCCCGATTTACTTCTTGAACCACGCCAGGCACTTTGCGCAGAGGGCGGAGATGCAGGACCAGTCGCCGGAAGCGAGTTTGTCTTTCGGGAAGAGTTTGGAGCCCATACCCACGGCGGTGACACCGGAGGCGGCCCAGGCCTTGAGGTTGTCTTCGGTCGGCTCGACCGCGCCGGTGGCCATGATCATGGCCCAAGGCAGCGGGCCGAGGACATTCTTCACGAAGGAAGGACCGCCGACGTTGCCGGCCGGGAAGACCTTCACCAGGTCGCAGCCCAGCTCCATGGCGCGGACCATCTCGGAGACGGTCCCACAGCCCGGGCTATAGGGCACGCCCCGGCGGTTGGCCACCTTCACGACCTCTTCGGAAAGGCAAGGCGACACGAGGAAGTCGGCTCCGAGCTGCATATACAGCACGGCCGTCGGCGCATCGAGGATCGTCCCCGCACCGAAGGCCATATCGGGACACTCCTTGCGGGCAAACTCGATGACATCCTTGAACACCCGATGAGCCCCGTCGCCCCGGTTCGTAAACTCGAACGCCCGGATGCCGCCGTCGTAGCAGGCCTTCACGACCTTCTTCGTCAGCTCCACATCGGCATTGTAGAACACCGGCACGACCCCCGTCGTCCGGATCACATTGATCGTATCGATCTTCTTGAACTTCGCCATAAGAATAAACTGTTTTTCATGCTTGTGAAGGTATTGCAATACCTTCACAAGCATGATATTAACGGGAAACGCGGCCGCTTCCGCCGCCTTTGATGAGACTTTCGACTTCCGCCACGGTAACGCGGTTGTAGTCGCCGATAATGGTGTGTTTAAGGCACGAAGCCGCGGCGGCGAATTCGATAGCTTCCTGATCGGTGGGATACGCAATCAGACCATAGAGCAGGCCGCCCATGAAAGAGTCACCGCCGCCGACGCGGTCGACGATGTGGGTGATGTCGTAGCGACGGCTCTGCCAGAGCGTCTTGCCGTCGTAGAGTACGCCGCCCCAGGTGTTGTGGTTCGCATTGATCGAACCGCGGAGTGTGACGGCCACCTTCTTACAGCGCGGGAACATCTTCATCAGCTGCTGACAGACGCTTTTGAACCGGGATTGGTCAATCTCGCCGCCCGTCTTCTCGGCGTCGAAGCCCTCGGGTTTGATGCCGAATTCCTTCTCCGCGTCTTCCTCGTTGCCAAGAATCAGGTCGCAGCCGGCCACAAGGGCGGGCATCACCTCGGAAGCGGACTTGCCGTACTTCCAGAGCTTCTTGCGATAATTCAGGTCGCAGGACACCTTCACACCGAGCTCATTGGCCACCTGGATGGCCTCGAGGCAGGCATCGGCCGCGCCCTGGCTCAGGGCCGGCGTAATGCCGGTCCAGTGGAACCAGTCGGCGCCGGCGAGGACCTTGCGCCAGTCCACCATGCCGGGCTTGATCTCGGCGATGGCGGAATTCGCCCGGTCGTACACCACCTTACTGCCGCGAGCCACGGCTCCAGTCTCGAGATAGTAGATGCCTACGCGGTCGCCGCCGTACACCACGCCGTCGAGGTTCACCCCCAGCCCGCGGAGTTCGGCCAGACACATATCGGCGATATCGTTCTTGGGCATGCGCGTCACGAAATGCGCATCCACGCCGTAGTTGGCCAGCGACACGGCCACATTGGCCTCGCCGCCGCCGAAGGTGGCGTCGAACTGCCGGGCCTGTGCGAAGCGCAGATACCCCGGCGTGGAGAGGCGAAGCATCACTTCGCCGAAAGTCACAACTTTTGCCATATTATCGTAAATCTTTTGTTGCACACCAGTCCATATCGTTGTAGTCGTCGTTCTCGCCGCACATACCCCAGATGAAGGTGTAGTTGCGGGTCGCACAGGCGCTGTGGATGCTCCACTGCGGCGAGATGACCGCCTGCTCGTTGTGCATCCAGAGGTGCCGCGTCTCCTGCGGCTCACCCATGAAGTGGCACACGGCCGCGTCATCGGGAACTTCGAAATAGAAATACACCTCCATCCGGCGGTCGTGCGTGTGGGCTGGCATCGTGTTCCAGGTGCTGCCCGGCGCGAGCTCGGTCATACCCATCTGCAGCTGGCAGCACGGCACGACTTCCTTCACGAGCAGGCGGTTGATCGTCCGCTCGTTGCTCTCCTCGAGCGAGCCGCAGTGCATCACCACGGCATCTTTCTTCGATACCTGCTTGACACCCGTCTGGCGATGTGCCGTGGCGGAGCAGAAGTAGAAATGCGCGGGGTGCTCGGGATCGATGCTCTTGAACGTGACGTGGCGGTCGCCACGGCCCACGTACAAGGCTTCCTTGAAGGGGATGGTATACTCCTGCTCCCCTACCTTCACGATGCCTGTGCCGCCGACATTGATGATGCCCAGCTCGCGGCGCTGGGTGAAATAGTCGGCGCGGAGGATTTCCGGCGCGCTGAGCAGCAAGTCTTCCTTAACAGGCACGGCGCCGCCGGCGATGATGCGGTCGAACATTGAATAGACCATATTGATCTCATCGGGGACCATCACCCGTTCCACCAGATAGTGCTTCCGAAGCGTGGCGGTATCATAATGCTTCGCATCATCCTGATGCGAGGCGTAACGAACTTCACAATTGATCTTCATATCGTATTACGGTTGTTTGCCAATATATGCCAGAATGCCGCCGTCCACATAGAGGATGTGGCCGTTGACGGCGTCGGAGGCGTGTGAGGCCAGGAACACGGCGGGGCCGCCGAGTTCATCGGGGTCGAGCCAGCGGCCGGCGGGCGTCTTGGCGCAGATGAAACTGTCGAAAGGATGCCGGCTGCCGTCGGGCTGCGGCTCGCGCAGCGGCGCGGTCTGGGGCGTGGCGATGTAGCCAGGGCCCAGGCCGTTGCACTGGATGTTGTAGCCGCCGTACTCCGAGCAGATATTGCGTGTGAGCATCTTCAGGCCACCCTTGGCCGCAGCGTAGGCCGACACGGTCTCGCGGCCGAGCTCACTCATCATCGAGCAGATGTTGATGATCTTGCCTTCGCGGCGCTCCATCATCTCGGGCACCACGGCGGCAGCGCAGATGTACGGACCCACGAGGTCGATGTCGATCACCCGCTGGAACTCCGCGCGCGACATCTCGTGCATCGGGATGCGCTTGATGATGCCGGCGTTGTTGACCAGGATGTGGATCGGCCCCACCTCGGCGTGGATGCGCTCCACGAGCGCCTTCACGGCCGCTTCGTCGGTGACGTCACACACGTAGCCGTGGACGTTCTTGATGCCGGCCTCGCGGTAGGCCTCGAGGCCTTTCTGCATGGACGCTTCGTTGCTGGTGTTAAAGATGAGGTTGTCGATGCCGGCCTCTACGAACGCCTTCGCGATGGCGAAGCCGATGCCGTAAGCGGCGCCGGTGATCCAGGCATTCCTGCCTTCCAGGGAAAAGAGCGTTTTCATTGCTGTTTCTTTACGTAATCAAACCAGGCGGCGGCATCTTTCACGTTGCCTTTCGACCAGCAGGAGCCGAAGCGGTAGCAAAACGGTTCGCCACTGCGGATTTCCTTCACGCACAGGCCGTGGAGGCCATCGTCTGTCACGAAGGTCGCGGTCGCATCGGGGACGATGACGGCCACGCCGAGCTGACCGTCTTCGGGCTCGATGCTCTGGTCGGAGGCATTCTCCCAGAGCGCATAGCGGCCGGGCTCGATGACTTCCGCCAGCAGCGTCTGCTGGGCCGGATGGCGGTTTACGCCGGCGGCGACGGTCAGGGTCTCCGCGCCGGTAAAGGTGTAGATATCTTCCACAAAGCAGAAATGATTGCCCGGGACGACGGTGACCTTCTTGTCGAGCGACACGGTCACCTCGTCGGAGGCCTGCCAGGCCGGATAGTGCAGCACGAAGACGGCCTTGTCGGCCCCGACGTGCAGCACTTCGTGCGAACGGAAGTTCGTGGCGGGATAGCGGAGCGTGCCGTCGATCAGGGGCGACGAAGCGCCGCCGCCCAGCGACACGGCCACCTTGTAGCAGTCCTTGCCGCCGTGGTCGTGGTGATAATAGTCGGGATCTTCCATCGCACCCTTGTACCATTCGTTCGCCACGAGCCGGCCGGGGAGTTTCACCCAGATGTCGATGCCTGGCGAAGTGGGATTGCCCTCGAGGGCCTCGCCGTAGAAACGGCCGGCGATCAGGTTGTTCTCGAACACGAAATCGTCGGAGCGCTCCGGAACGAAGCGGACCATGACCTGGGCCTCCGGCGTCGTCTGGCAGCCGGCGAGGGCCAGCAGCAGCGACGCGATAGCCAACAGCCTTTTCATCGTCTTACCGTTCAATAGGTTTATACTTCGGGACCAGCGACTTCATGATGCTCCAGGCGATCAGGTAGGCCAGACCGCAGAAGCAGAACATGATGAAGTAGCCGGCGGGCTTGCCGGAGAAACCGAGGAAGCGGAAGGCTTCGCCCGCGTTCTCGGCATAGGTAAACAGGTTGCCCGCCACCTTCTGGATGATCATCGAGCCGATACCGCCGGCCATGGCGCCGATGCCGGTGACCGTAGCGATCGTGCTCTTGGGGAACATGTCACCGACGGTCGAGAAAAGGTTGGCGCTCCAGGCCTGATGGCCTGCGCCGGCCAGACCGATGAGGATAGCCGGCCACCAAGGGGTATCGAAGCGGACGCCCAGCGGCTGTGCCAGCAAGGCGGCCAGCGGGAAGAAGGCGAAGATGAGCATAGCCAGCATACGGCCGGCATACGGGTTCATCCCCTTCTTGTCGACAAAGATCTTCGGGAGATAGCCGCCGAAAATCGAGATGACCGTCACGATGAGATACAGCGTGAAGATGAGCCACTGGCCCAGCGACGAAGTGGCCGGGGCGTGGAACTGGTTGCTGAAATACGAAGGAGCCCAGAACAGGAAGAACCACCACACACCGTCGGTGAAGAATTTGCCCACGATGAACGCCCAGGTCTGCTTGTAGGTGAAGCACTGGAGGAACGGGATGGCCTTCTCATTGGCTTTCTGTGCCTCTTCCGCCGCTTTGGCGGCAGCCTCGGCGGCGTCGTCCTGATGGATGTATTCGAGCTCGGCCGCATTCACATGCTTGCTCTTCTCAGGCTTCTCATACATAAAGGCCCAGAAGAACATCCAGAGAAAACCCAGGCCGCCGATGATGATGAACGCCATTTCCCAGCCGAATTTCACGGCCAACGGCGGGATGAGCAGCGGAGCCGCGAGGGCACCGACCGAAGCGCCGGCGTTGAAAATCGACGTGGCGAAGGCACGGTCTTTCTTCGGGAAATACTCGGCCGTCACCTTGATGGCGGCCGGGAAGTTGCCCGCCTCGCCGAGGGCCAGGATGCCACGGCAAAGCATAAACAGATAGACGGATGTCGTGGAGACGGCCAGTGCGATGTTGGAACCGTTCTCAACGGCGCGCAGGGCGGCGACGGAGCCGAGACCCTCGATATGGGCGGTGGCCCAGCCGCAGGCGGCATGGAGGCACGCGCCGGCCGACCACACGCCGATGGCGATCAGATAGCCTTTCTTCGTGCCCATCCAGTCCACGAACTTGCCCGCGAAAAGGCAGCAGATGGCGTAAAAGATGGAGAAGAAACTGGTGATGGTGCCGTAGTTGGCGTCGGTCCAGTGGAATTCGGGCTTGATGAACTCTTCGTAGGTGAGCGAGAGCACCTGGCGGTCGAGGTAGTTGACCGTGGTCGCCACGAACAGCAGCGAGCAGATCCACCAGCGCCAGTTCGACAAAAGTTTCTGCTGGGTACTCATAGCCTACAGGATGTTTTGAATGGCGGCACGCATGCCGGCCTGGTGAATCATCGTCAGATCCGTGGTCAGCAGGGCCGTCAGGCCCGGAATCTGGTTGAGGTCTTCACCCCAGATGAATTCGTCCGCAAGGACACCCCGCGCCACCGTGGCGATGTCGCCCGTAGCCCAGAGTTTCTGCAGCAGTTCGAGGATCTTCGGATCGTCGTTGGGGACGATCTCGTCGTCACCGCGCTTACCGCCTTTGTAGTAGGTGCAGATGGCGGCCAGGCCGAGGACGATGCCCTTCGGCAATTCGCCCTTGCGCTGCAGATAGGTCTTCAGGCCCGGCAGGTCGCGGGTCTTGAACTTCGGGAAGGAGTTGAGCATGATGCTCGTTACGAAATGTTTCACGAACGGATTGCGGAAACGCTCCATTACGTCGTCGGCGAATTTCACGAGTTCCTCCTTCGGAAGGTTGAGCGTCGGCAGCAGTTCCTCATACATCACGCGGCGCACAAACGGGCCCACGAGCTCGTCTTCGCAGCATTCCTTCACGGTATTGAGGCCACTCAGGTAGCCCACCGGCGAAAGCACGGTATGCGGGCCGTTGAGCAAGGTCACCTTGCGCTCGTGGTACGGCGCCTCGGAAGGCACGAAGATCACGTTGAGGCCGGCCTGGTCGGCCGGGAACTCGGCGGCGATCTCCTTCGGCGCCTCGATGACCCAGAGGTGGAAGATCTCGGCCTTGTCGAGCAGGTTGTCCTTATAGCCCACGCGTTCGCAAAGCTGTTCGGCAGTGTCGCGGGGATAACCCGGCACGATGCGGTCGACCAGCGTACTGTAGACGCCGCAGGCCGTGAGGAACCAGTTCCGGAATTCCTCGCCCAGCTGCCACAGGTCGATGTACTGGAGAATGCATTCCTTCAGATGCTTGCCGTTCTCGAAAATCAGCTCGCACGGGAAGAGGATCAGGCCGCGCGACATATCGCCGCTGAAATAATCGAAACGGTGATACAGCAGCTGCGTAAGCTTGCCCGGATACGAAGCGGCGGGCTTGTCGGTGAACTTGCAGGCAGGGTCGAAGGCGATGCCCGCCTCGGTGGTGTTGGAGATCACGAAGCGGATCTCGGGCTGCTCGGCAAGCTTCAGGTAGGCGCCGAAATCCTCATAGGGATTCAGGCCGCGGGAGACGACGTCGATCAGGTCGACGCTGTCAACGGGCTGGCCGTTCTGCAGGCCCTGCAGATTGAGGTGATAAAGGCCGTCCTGCTCATTGAGCCAGCCGACCATGCCCTTCTCGATGGGCTGGACTACGACGACGGAACCGTTGAAGTCCGTCTTCTGGTTGGTCTTCCAGATGATCCATTCGATGAAGGCGCGGAGGAAGTTGCCCTCGCCGAACTGGATGATCTTCTCGGTGTACGTTTTCGCCTGGGGCGCTGTCGTACGGTTGAGTCTTTCCATATATGCAGATGTTTAATAAATTGTCGAATTCAGAGGGTTACTCCCGTCTTGAAGATGGCGATTTCGCGAAAACCGTTCTTCTCGCTGTTGACGGGTTTGCCGCTGGCTACGGCCAGGACAGCGTCGATGAATCGGGCGGCGACCGTCTCCATCGGCTCGTCCTGCGCCAGGACGCCCGCATTGAAGTCAATCCACGTGGGCTTGCGCGTGGCAAGCGCCGTGTTGGTCGCAATCTTCATGGTCGGGACGAAACTGCCGAAGGGCGTGCCACGCCCCGTGGTGAAGAGCACGAGCTGACAGCCCGCGGACGCCAGGGCCGTGGAAGCTACCAGGTCGTTTCCCGGGGAGCTGAGGAGGTTCAGGCCCTTGACCGAGAGGCGCTCACCGTAACGGAGCACGTCGCGGACAGGGCTGCCGCCGCATTTCTGCGTGCAGCCGAGCGACTTTTCTTCCAGGGTGGAGATGCCGCCGGCCTTGTTGCCCGGAGAAGGATTCTCGTACACGGGCTGGTTGTTCCGGAGGAAATAGTCTTTGAAGTCGTTGATCAGGTGGACTGTCTTGTCGAAGGTCGCGCGGTCCTGACAACGGTTCATCAGAATGGTTTCGGCGCCGAACATCTCGGGCACTTCGGTCAGGACCGTCGTGCCGCCCCGGGCAACCACCCAGTCGGAGAAGACGCCGAGCAGCGGGTTGGCCGTGATACCGGAGAGGCCGTCCGAACCGCCGCATTTGAGGCCGACGCGCAGTTCGGAAACCGGCACGTCGGTCCGCCGGTCTTGCGAGCAGACCGCGTAAATCGCGCGGAGCTGCTGCAGGCCGTATTCGATCTCATCCTCCACCGTCTGGCACACGAACATCCGCACGCGCGATTCGTCGACCGGTCCCACGAGTTCGCGGAACGCGTCGAGCTGGTTGTTCTCGCAGCCCAGGCTCACCACGAGCACACCGCCCGCATTGGGATGGTGTACCATGTCGGCCAGGATCGTCCGCGTGTTCTGGTGGTCGTCTCCCAACTGTGAACAACCGTAGTTGTGCGGAAACGCCACGACGGCGTCGACACTTTGGCCAAGGCCGGTCTGACCGGCGATCTCGGCCTTGAAGCGTGCGACAATCTGCTCGCAGATGCCGTTGACGCAGCCCACGGTCGGGATGACCCAGATCTCGTTGCGGATACCGACCTGTCCGTCAGAACGGCGATAACCGCGGAAAGATACCCGGTCAAGCCGGGTATGACCCTGGTCTTTGTCATGCCCATGGTTTGCGTCATGCCCGACCTGGTTTGCGTCATGCCCGACCTGATCGGGCATCTGAGGCTCGTAATGATATTCCAGCAAGCCTTCAAGGTTGGTCTTGATGCAGGTATGGTCGATCATTTCGCCGGCTTGGACGGCGCGGGTGACGTGGCCGATCGGGAAGCCGTACTTGATGACATTCTCCCCTGCCCCGAGATCAGTCAGGACGATTTTGTGACCGCGGGGGACGTCGGTGCGCAGGACAACGTCCGCCACGGCGTCACCGGCCCGGAGGTCGGTGAGCGCCACGGCGACATTGTCGGAAGGATTGATCTTGATGTAATCCATATCAGATACCCGGTCAAGCCGGGCATGAGGTTAGAAGTTAAAGTAATTCTTCGCGTTGTTATAGGAGATGTCCTCGACCATCTGGCCGATGAAGTCTAGTTCAGACGCGGGCAGGCGGCCGGATTCCACGTCGTGACCGAGCACGTCGCAAAGGATGCGGCGGAAGTACTCGTGACGCGGGTAGCTGATGAAACTGCGGGAATCGGTGAGCATGCCGACGAAGCGGCTGAACAGGCCGAGTGCGGAGAGCGAATCCATCTGGCGGCGCATGCCGACCTCCTGGTCGAGGAACCACCAGCCGGAGCCAAACTGCATCTTGCCCGGAACCGTGCCGTCGTTGAAGGTGTACGCCATGGTCATCATCACGGCGTTGTCCTTGGGATTGAGGCAGTACAGGATAGTCTTGGCCAGCTTGCCGACCGACGTCAGGCGATCGAAGAAGCGGTGACCTGCCACAGCGATGTCCTGGTCGTGGATGGCGTCATAGCCCGTATCGGGGCCGATGAGGTCGAACATCTTCGAGTTGTTGTTTCGGATGGCCCCGATATGGAACTGCTGCGCCCACCCGGCCTCAGCGTCCATGACGGCCTGGTCGTAGAGGAAGGCGCTGCGGAACTTCTCAAGCTCGCGCGGATTGGGCGTGATGCCCATCAGCACTTTCTTGAAGATGAGTTCGATCTCAATCTCCTTGTAGTCGGCGGCATAGAAGTTCTCCAGACCGTGGTCGGAGAGTTTGCAGCCGTTGGCGGCGAAGAAATCGTGGCGCTTCTTCAGGGCCTCCTGCAGGTCGGCGTAGGAGTCGATCTCCATATCGGCGGCTTCGCCCAGCTGTTTCAGATAAGTCTTGTAGGCCTTCGGATTCTCGATGGCCATGGCCTTGTCGGGGCGCCAGGCCGGGATGACACGGGTACCGAAAGGATGCTCGGCAATCATCTTGTGCCAGCGCAGGTCATCGGCCGGGTCATCGGTGGTGCAGACCACCTCTACGTTGAATTTACGGATGAGGGCCTGGCCACGGAACTCGGGCGTAGCGAGTTTGGCGTTGCACTCTTCGAAGATCTCGCGCGCCGTCGCCGGGCACAGGAGCTTGTCGATGCCGAACACGCGGCTCAGCTCGAGATGCGTCCAGTGGTAGAGCGGGTTGCGCATCGTGTAGGGAACGGTCTCGGCCCATTTCTCGAAGGTCTCCCAGGCGGTTTTGGTACCGCCTGTGAGATAGTCTTCCGAGACGCCGTTGGCCCGCATCGCACGCCACTTGTAGTGGTCGCCGTAGTGGCCGTCCACCAGCCAGAGCTGCGTGATGTCGCGGAACTGGATGTTCTCGGCGATCTGCTGCGGCACCAGGTGGCAGTGATAGTCGATGATGGGCATCTTGGCTGCGTGGGAGTGATACAGCGCACGCGCCGTATCACTCTGCAGCATGAAATTGTCGTTGATGAAGCTCATGGTGACTCCGATTTACCAGCGTTTGTCACCATAGCCTTTGAAGGCGGCCTTCACCGTGAACTTGCCCGTGGCGGGATCGCCGGCGAAAGGCGTGTCTTCGACCACCGTACCGGCCGCGGCGATATCGTCTTCGGCCATCGTGTTCCACCAGCTGAAGCCTTCAGCGGTCTCGATGTCGAAGAAGACGTTGTCGGTGATGTACGGATGGGCGATCTTCTCGGATGCCGTGCTCACGAGTTTCGGGAAGCCGGCCGGGTTGGACGGTTCGGCGGCAGCACGATGCATGGCGGCGAAGATGTTCTTGCGGACCACGATGCGGCGGGCAGCGGCTTCAAGTGAAGCCGGACCGACCGACGTCGTGGAGCGCACGTGCATGATACCGTTGTTGTCCTTGCTGTCGACGTAGCAGAGATTGTAGAAGGTGTTGTTCTCCACGTTCACCGCACCGCAGATTACGCCCGCGTCGATACGCAGGAAGGTGCGGATACCATTGAAGAAGGTGTTGTTCTTTACCTCGACGCGACGGATGGCACCCTTGCGGAAGTCGATGAAGTCACCACTCGTACCGAAGTCGTGGACCAGCAGACCGCTGACTTGGAGCGAATAGACCTCGGACGTGCCGGCGCCGCTGACGAGGCGGTTGCCGTAGCCTGAAACTTCGCAATCCTTGAGGACGATGTCATCGATTATGGAGGAAGCGTCAATGTCGATCATATTGCCGATTTTCTTTTCCGCGCCGTCCGCAGTATAGACACCATTGAGTTTGAGGTTCTCCAGCACGAAACTGCCATCCGGAATGGCGAGCTTGAAGCCGCCCACGAATTCCGGTTTGAGGCCGTTGCGGGTCAGACCGCGGAGGGTCAGGCCCTGGCTCAGGACGAGGCTGCCGGCATCCGCATCCGCTGCAGCGGTGATGTCATAGACACCGTACTGCAGCGCGATGGTGGTCTTGCCAGCGGCGATGGCGCCCAGCAGGCCCTCCACGTCCGTCACAGTAAACACGTCGCCACCGGCCGGAGCCCCCTTGATCCAACGGGGATCGCCCACCTTCTCGCTCGCCACCAGGTCGTGGACCACAGTGAAGTCACCGGCGGCCGCATCCTTGAAGACGTCGCACGTCAGCACTACGCCGTGCTCATCCGTCGCCACGTCCTTCTCGCAATAGGCCCACCAGCTGTAGGCTTCGTTGCTATCATCCACGTCGCTGAAGTAATTGTGGCGGTAATTCGTCCAGGCGGCCATCGAAGCGGTGGCCTTGCTCACCAGTTTCGGGAATCCCTGGGCGTTGGAAGGCTCCTCGACCGCCCGGTGCATGCCGGCGAAGAGGTTGTTGCGCACCGTAATGGCGCCTGCCTCCGTAACCGAGGTGCTGCGGATGTGGAAGATACCGTTGTTGTCCTTGCTATCCACGTAGCAGAGGTTGTAGAAGGTGTTGTTTTCCACCAGGATGGAATTGCACACCACCGCTGCATCGATGCGGGCGAAGGTACGGATGCCGTTCGCGAAGGTACTCTTCTCCACCTTGAGGGCCGTCAGGCCGCCCTTGCGGAAGTCGATGAAGTCACCGCTGGTGCCCATACCGGTCACCAAGGCGCCGCTGATGACCAGCGAGCCGACCGTCGAGGTCTCCTTGTCCTGATAGAACAGACGGTTCTTGTAGCCACGGATAGCCACGTCGCTGAGCGTCGCCGAAATCACAGAAGCACCGTCCTGCACATAGAAGGCGTTGTCGAGTTCACCGGCGCCGTCGAGGGTGATACCCTTGACAGTGAAGGCGGTGGCACCCGGAGCAAGTTCGAACTTGCCCTTGACCACGGCGCTCTTGCCACCTTGGAGCGTCAACGGACTGTTGAGCACCACAGCAGCGGCGGACAGGTCATAATTGCCGTCTTCGAGGGTGATGGACTTCTTGCCGGCGGAAATGGCCGTCAGCAGGGCGTCGGCGTCAGAGACGGTAATCTCCGAAGACGGCGTACTGCCGCCGGCTGGATTCCAGCGGGGATCGCCCACACCGGCGTTCATCATCACGCCGTTGGTAAGGGTATAGTCGCCGCTGCTGGCATTGACACAAGGATCGGCGGGCACGATGGCGCCACCGTCGGCCATCGACTCTTCCTTCGTCACGTAAGCCCAGAAGCTGTAAGCGGCACGCTCTTCCCTATCCTCACAATTGTAATAGTAGTTGTTGGAGAAGGTGATCGGCGTGATGCCTCCCTTGCTGCGGAGTTTCGGGAAGCCGGCGGCGTTTTCGGGATCGGTGTCGATGAGGATCGAGTAGAAGAAGTTGCTGGCCACTTCGTAGCGAGACAGGCCGCTGCCGGCCGCGCTGCGGATGTGGAAGATACCGTTGTTGTCCTTGCTTGAGGAATTGGTCGCCACCTTGTAGAAGGTGTTGTTGCGAATGACGGCCGCGTTCATCTCGTGACCGGCATCGGTGCGGATGAAAGTACGGCAGCTGTTCGCCACGGTGTTGTTCTCAAACTGGAAGTTGTGGTGGGCACCGGCACGCATGTCGATGAAGTCGGCACCGTTGGAGCAGTCGTCAATGAGGTTGCCCTTGAAGATGACATACTGGATGCTCGAGGCGGCCTTGCCGGAGTTGTCGTACAGAGCCTTCGTACCGTGCAGATAGCTGTCGTAGATGGCCACGGTATCGGCCACCGGTGCGGCATTCGTCTTGTCGTCTATAAGGACGGAGGTGCCGTCGCCCACGAACTCGAGGTTGCTCAGGATCACGCTGCCGCCGATCTCACCGCTCAGGGTAATGGAGGTCATGACCTTCGTCTTGGCGTCGCCGTTGGTCTGGCCCTTGAGATGCAGCGGGGCGTTGATCAACAGGGCACCGATTTCATACGGCGTGTCGCTGTATTTGAGCGTGATGGCATCCTTTCCGGCCGCAATGGCATTGAGCAGGTCTTCCACGCTCGAGACGACAAATTCCGCATCGCCGCCGCCACCGCCCGCAGGCAGGACCGCGAACGTGGCCACGCCGGCTGCAGACTCGGTGTTGTAGATGTCTTCCTTCGTCGGATTGGCGTAGACCTCAACCTTATAGCTGCCCGGATCGAGCATACCGGTGGTCTTGCCTTCGACGGTGTAGGAAGTCTCCTCCACGGTGTAGGTCTTGCCGCTGAACACCACGGAGTAGCTGCCCGCATTCTCAACGGGATCCCAGCTCACCACGATGTCGGTGGCCTCGCCCTGCGTCATCGCGGCGGGGGCCGCCTTCGGGGCCGGGGTCGGCAGGGCCGTGTTGACCGGCGTCACGTCGGTCGACCAGGCGAGTTCCTGCAGGCTCACGGGGCCGGAAGGATAAATGTACACGAGGGATTCCTCGGTGATGGTCGTAATGACGATCTTCGTGGCATTGTCCATGTCTGCCATGGCAGAGGCACCGCCCTTGAGGGCGATCTCACCGCCGGCGACAGGACCGACACCCACGACGAAGTGACCGCCCCTGTTGCCCGGATCGGCCGCCTTGATAACCACGGAACCGGGTTCATTGACCTTGAAGATCAAGCAGTTCACGGTCGGGACGCCCTGACGGTCGGTCACGGCCGGAAGCTGGAAGTTCAGCATGCCGTCGGCCACCACGATCGGATAGGCATCCGAGGTGTTGATGAACAGCTGGTCGCGGACCATCTGCTTCTTGATGGTGCCCGAGAAGAACTTCGGATTGGCAAGGTTCCAGGTGTGGTTGCCTTCGATCACCTTCAGGGTGAGGTCTTCGGGCTCTTCCACATACGGAGTCCACCACTTCGGAGCACCGACGTTCTTGCCGGCGATCTCGGAAGCAGGGATGATGTTGAACTGGCCGGCCGCAGCGTTGTAGCACGGATCGACGGTCAGGATCGTACCGGAAGCGTTAGCGAGGGTGAAGTTGTCGGTAAAGTAGGTCACGTTGCCGCTGTCGTCGGTCGGCAGGCTGAAGAACCAGTTGTTGGCAGCCGCCACGCCCATCGAAGAGGCAGGTACGTACTTCGCATTGGCGCTGGCCAGCACGGCCTTGCCCGTCATGTTCAGGAACAGGTTGTTCTTGAAGGAGAACGAGCCCGGAGTGATCTGGAGACCGAAGACACCCGCGTTGTTGGCGTTGTCCACGAAGTTCAGGTTGAAGAGCGTGTTGTTCTCGAACACCAGTTCGCCGATCGAACCCGCATCAAAGCGCACGAAGGTACGCATTCCCTGGAAGATTGTGTTGTTGACGAAGGAGAGCTTGCCCACACTCGTGGCCTGGCGGATGTCAAACACGTCACCGCCGCCCGTACCGTCCGCGTTGATGTTGCTGATCTCGCAACTGTCGTAGATCACGTCACCGAAGGCCATGTCGTTGCCCCATTCATAGATGAGACCCTTCGAGTAGTTGGTGATCACACAGTTCTTGTAGGTCAGGTTGCCGATCTGCTTGCCCTTGACGGTGCCGCCGTTCTTGTTCTGGATGGCGAAACCGAATCCCGAAGGAGAAAGGGCTGTGGGATTGCCGTTGAACTCGACACCCTCGAAATAGAGATCGTTACCCGGCGTCCAGGCATCGGAGAACTGCAATTCGCCCTGCAGCACCGGTTTGGCGCCGTCGGCGGATTCCACGCCAATGAGGGTGAAGCCGTTGGTGAGGTCGAGTGCCTCGATGTCATACGGGGAACCGTCCATCGTCAGGGAGATTTTGGCACCCGGGGTCAGGATGGCGTTCTTCAGCGCATCGAGCGAGCTGACAGTGGTGAAACCTTCAGTATCGGCCATCGTCCACACATCCACCCGACCGCGCTCGGCACTCAGGTAATAAAGCGTGATTACGTACTCCGTCGAAGCCTGCAGGCCGTCGACGACGGCCGAATGCTGGCTCTTGTCGGCATCGGTCAACTGAATGGTACCCAGCGGTTCCTCGCCGGGATAGCCGTATTCGATGTGCGTAACGTCCAGATAGTCTTCTACCTCGTTCGACCACGTCAGCTGCACGGAAGCAGCTGTGCGGCCGGCCACCTTCATATAAAGGTTATCCTTGACCGCATAGGTCTTGATGGCCTTGTCATAGGCGGCGATCTTCGATTCGCCCTTGCCCGAAGCCGTGGCCTGGACAGTGAAATAGTAGGTCTGGTCCGCATCCAGTTTCTTCTGGTACGGGACGTTGGACGGAGCAACCGTTTCGGTCAGGTAGCGCTGCGTCATCGCCGCGTCAGTATAGACCGTCAGCAGGTAGCTCTCGGCATCTTTGGAGACATCCCAGCTGAAAGTGACGATATCTCCGGCATAAGGATCGACCTTGGCAGCCAGGTTCATCGGCTCCAGGCAGCGGTTCAGGTCGAGCAACTTGATCTCGTTGAACGGTGCGTCACAGGACCCGAGGCCCAGCAGCACCGCAACGGTTGCAAATGCGTATGTCAGTTTCTTGAAAAGTTTCATGGTAACCTGCGATTAAATACTGTCGTAGCCATAGTCGTTCTTGATATAGCCCTGGCTATTGGTCATCGTGTCGTTGAAGATCGGCCAGAACATGTACTGCTCGGGGTTGCGGTAGTAGAGGCCCTTGATCCGGTCATAGTAGAAACCCGTCTTCTTGCCATCGTCATACTTGTTGACGTAGGCCTTCGAAACGGTCGCACCGGCAGGGATTTCTTCGTCCGCCACCAGGAAGGTGATGTCGATTGACTTCTCGTCGTCGGCCACCGTGTAGCAGATGTCACCCGTCAGGTCGGCATAGTCGCCCGTCAGGTCGCGGAGGTCGAGCATGTCGGAGATCGCTTCATCGAGCTTGGTGCTGAGGAGATTCCAGCGGATGAGGTCGGCCTTGCGGAGGAACTCGCCGCAGAATTCAAGGGCACGCTCGTCGACGATGGCGTTGAACATCTCTTCCTTGGAACCGATGGCGTTCACATAGGCCTCGGCCTCATCCCAGTGCATGCCGTAAGCGCGCTCGCGGACCGGCAGGAAGCAGGACTTGGCATAAGCCAGGTCGCCCTGCTCGTTGGCGATTTCGGCGGCCATCAGCAGGATGTCGGCGTAGCGCATTACGACCGGCTTGACGCCGTCGTCGTTGCCGCCCGTGTAGGGCTGGGCCTCCATCCATTCGAAGCGGTATTTGCCGAAGTACCATTTGCCGATGCCGGCGGGCTCGATCGTGTTGTCCTTGTTCCACTTGTAGTTGACGCAGGTGATGTCGCGACGGATGTCATTCTCGCCATACTTGAAGTACATCGTCGGGAGCGGGCCTGCATCGCCGCCGCGGCTCACGCCGTTGGTGATGCTCGCGCCTTCCGAAGAGACGGCGAAGGTGAAGTTCCAGCGTCCGCGGCCAGCGCCGAACGGAATCACGTAGAGGGTCTCGTAGGCGGGACCCGCCGAGAGGTTGTTCAAATTGTTCTGCTTGAACCAGTAGCCCTCCAAGTCAGGCTCGAGGCTGGCGCTGTTCGACGCGATGGCGTCTTTCAGGTAAGCCAGGGCCTTCGGGTAGAGTACGGTTTTCGACAGTTCGCTGTCGTTCGACAGACGGACCTTGCCAAGGTCGCCGGTGCCGACCTGGCCGTCGTCAGGACGAATGGCGTAGCCCGAAGCCATCAGCGCAATACGCGCGTAGAGGCCTTCGGCGAAGACCTTATTCACGCGGTCGGTGCGCGAAGTGGCGATCGTGGCGCCCGGATACGGGATGTACGGGATCGCCTCTTCGAGGTCGGCGAGGATCTGCTTGAAGATCACGTCGCGGCTCTCCTTGGGTGCGTAGATGGTTTCGCTGGTCAGCGAAGTGAAGCGGGCCGGCACGTCGCCCCAGGCCTTGATCAGGTCGTAGTAGATCATGGCGCGGAGGGTCAGGGCCTCGC
>JAEEGK010004918.1_pt1 | contig 32465 bp, 23 predicted proteins | sample 8958771 | NCBI WGS metagenome assembly JAEEGK01 (sample SAMN16246547, study PRJNA631951) | gut metagenome | biome: gut microbiome; feature: rumen; material: SC-attached | host: Bos | place: Iran: Karaj | collected 2018-10
ATTTTAGTTATGAAATATCATAATTATTAACTTTGATATTATTTTATATTTTATTACTTCATTTTCATCTTATTTTTTTTTAATTTTTTTTTTTAAGGAATGATATAAATAATAAGTTTTATTATTATCTAAATATAAAATTTTGTTTTTTACTATATTTTATACTATATTATTATATAAATAATAATAATTTATAAATGTTCATTATATCATTTAATTTCTTTTACATTTTTTTTTTCATAAATTTTATTTTTATTTTAATAAATAATAAAATACTTTAATTAAAATAATGTCAATAGATAAAAGAAGAGCAAGTTTTATAATAAGAGAAGAAAAACGTTTAAAAAACATAGAAAAAATATATAACACAATAAAACAATTAGAATCAGATGAAATAGAATTAGAAAAATTTATGCATTCAAAAGATATATTAGAATGTCTTCAAAATATATTATCAAAAGAACAAAGACAACCTCATGAATTATATATAATAAAAACATATATTACTCATTTAAATAATTTAATGTCAATACTTCAAACAGAAAAAAATGATAAAAAAGGAAATGAAATTCTTTCAAGAATATGTAAAGAATTAGTAATAGAAACATATAAAGGAAATTCTTTTTTAATGACAATTGGTGAAATAGGAGAAACATTTTATTTTACTTTAAAAGGGGTAGTAATAGTATTAGTACCAAAAACATTTCAAGCATATATGAATAAAGAAGAATATTTATATCATTTAAAATATTTATATAATTGTAATGAAAGATATCTTTTAGAAAAAACATATAATGATAATTTAAATATTTTTCAAATAGATAAAAATGAATTTGAATCATATGATAGTACAATAACAGTAAATAAATCAAATTTAGATAATTATTTAAATAAAATAAATGCAGAAACAATAATAGAACAAAAAGAGAGTGAATCATTAATAAATAAAAATATGATATTAAAAAAAGAAAATGAATATCATAAAGTAAATATTGTAGGATATTTTAAAGTAGTTGAATTAAGTGAAGGAAGTACTTTTGGAGAAATCGCTTTAATTAATGAAGATTCAAAAAGAACTGCATCAATTTATATTAAAGAAGATTCAGTTTTTGGTACTTTAACTGCAGATGTTTATAGAGAATTAATTAGAGATATTCAAAGAAAAAAAAAAAAAGAAGAATCTTCTTTTATTTTTAGTACTCAATTATTTAATAATGTAAATAATCATCAAATTTTAAAAATTTATTGGCATTATTTTATTGAGAGAAATGTAAATAAAGGAGATTTTATTTTTAAAAGTGGTTTCGAAAGAGATGAAATATATTTTTTAAGAGAAGGAGAAATTAAATTATTTATTCCAAAATTAAATTATAGAAAAGTTAATAAATATATTGATTTTTTACAAAATAAAACTCATTTTGTTAATGAAGAATATGATAAAGAAAATGATGTTGTAATTTCAATTGTTACAAAAGGTGAAATTTTAGGATTAGATGAATTTATTTATAATAATAAATTATTTATTTCTGGTATTTGTGAATCAGAAACAGCAAAAATTTTCGTTGTTGATGTTAATATAATTAAAGGATTTTTTGAACATAATGAAAGTTTACAAAATAATTGGAAAGAAGTTATTAAATTTAAAAAATCAAAAATGATTAAAAGATTAAATGAAATAAGAATTAGTATTAAACATAGTGTTGAAGGAGAAATTCAAAAAGATAATATTATTAAAAGTAATAAAATAAAACAATTTTTTGCTAATAAAGAAAATATGATAGAAACAAAAGAAGCAAAATTTAATATGATAAAAAGTTTTCAAGGAAAATTTGATCTTCATTCTCAAAAAAGTGAACCAAATGAAAATAAAAGAAAGACATCTTTACATAATACTCCAAGAATATCAATTGTTGAGAATTCACCTTCAAATATAAGTGATAAAATAATGTCAATTCCAATATCACATACTCCAAATTTAAGAGAGTTTAAACCTAATGATAAATATGATAAAAAACCAGAAGCTAAAATAAAGAAATTTGATTCAAAAGGAAAAAAAAGAAATTCAATTAAAAAAAATAATCTTGATATTCTTAAGAAAAGAAGAGGAACTGTTAAAGTTAATGATAGTATAAATATACAAAAACTTTTAAATAGTGATATAAATATTGAAGGAAATAAAACTGAAGTTAATAATATTGTTTATAATGATAATATTAGTAAAATTATAATTGGAGGGGATAATAATAATTTTATATTTAATAGAGCGAATACTAGAAGAAGAAACACTATTAATGTTGGTCCAAGTGAAGCTCAAATTAGAAAATTAAAATCTAAATTTGCTCCTTCTGATTTATAGATAATAATTTATTTAAGTGTAATTTTTAAAGGAAAAATTTTATTTAAAAAAGTTGCACAATATTTTTTATATTTTATGAGGGTTTTAAAAAAATATTAAAATAATAATTTATTAATATATAAAAAAGAAAATTTTGAATTAATAAGTGTAATAATCAATTATTTTATAATATATTTCTTCTATTTTTTGAATTAAATTTATATTTTTTTCCATTTTTATTTTTTTAATATCATTATCTATAAATATTTTTAAATCTTTGTTTGTTATTGAAAAATAATTTGTTGATTTTTTCAATAAATCATGACTGTTTTTATGAAGAAAAATATTATTAACAAATCTTTGAACGAATAAAAATTTTCCATCAAAAATCATGAATTTATTTCGTGTTATAGACATTAAATAATTACAAAATTTTTGAAAATCTAATGAAGAACCAAAATTAATTTTCATACTTTTTAAAAGTAAAAAAACTAAATCTTTATCTGTCATAAAACATAAATCATTATGAATAAAAATAAAAATGATGATAAAAATATATGAAATAGAAATTTTTTCAATTGATTTCATTGTAAATAAAAATTCCTTTTTATTATTAATTATTATATTAAATTCTTCAAAAATATCATCAATTACTATACTAAAATTCCTAATATTTAACATAAAAGATAAATTATCATATTTATTAGATTTACACAATTTATAAAAATCTTTACAAAATTGAACTTGTTTTTTAATTAAAAATTCACTTAAATATGAATAAAAAATAAATTGTTTTTTTAACTTAATAAGAGGAAATAATTCTTTTTCATTAATTAAATCATAATTAAAATCCAAATTTTTAAAATTATCAATTTCTTTATTACTAATAAAATTATTAATTTTATTTATAGTAAAATCAGTAATTTTTTCATTTATTTCATGTAATAATTTTTTATTTTGTAAAATTTCAAAATCATCATAATTATTTATAATATCTTCATGTTCTTCAGTAAGAGTATGATGAATATTAAAAGTTGGTGATTGAAAAAATGAAACTTTTTTAATTTCTTTATATTCACTTCTTTTTCTAGGAGAAATAATTCCTACTTCATTAGGTGACATTATAACATTTTTAATTTTAGAATTAAAATCATTATTTTTATATAAATTATGAATAATTTTAGGTGAATGAATTTTTATTGAAGTAATTGAATTAATTCTAGAATGTGTTTGTGGTAAATTTTTAATTATATCACTAAAATCAAAATCTCCTTTATTTGTTTCTGAATCAATTGATGTATAAGTCGCTTTTTTTAAATTTTTTCTTGGTTTAATTTTTGGAAATATATCATTATTTAAATTAGAATTTGAATCAATATTATTAATATGGAATTTTTTTTGAGTTAAAAATTTCATTTCATCAAATCTATTTTGTCGACTTTTAAAAAATTTTTTATGAGATAATCTAAAAAAATTATTTGATGTATTAAAAAATTTTGGTCTTGGATTTTTATGATTTTCACATCTGTCAAAATTTTTTATTTCTTCATTTATATTAAATTTACTAACTTTTACATAAATAATATTATTTTTATTATTAATTTCTGTTAATTGTTCATCAGAAGTTATTAAATTATAATTTTGATTATAAATATTTAATTTATATGAATGTTGTTCAATATCTAAATCAATTAATTTACATACTTCACAACATATATCACTTAAATTATTTATTAATAATTCATTATTAGATGGTTTTGGAAGAGAATATTTATTTTCTATATGATTTATTTTTGATATTGGATAATATATATTAAATGATTGTTGATTTTGAAATACAGGAAATGATTCTGATAAAACTATGAAAACTGTTCTTAAAGAATATATTATATTTTCTTTTTTTATCATTTTTGGTAAAATATTTATTGACTTTTTAATATTTTGTTTTTCTTTTTGTTCATTATTGATATTTTTTTTCTTTATACTTATTTGTTTGTACATTATTTATTTAATTTTTTTAATAGAATATAATATAATATAAAAAAATTAAAGTTTAATGTAAATTTAATTTAAATTAAAAAATTTTATTTAATGTTTTTTTTCATAATTTTAGTAAATTTAATATAGCATTAATTAATTTATTAGAAAAGAAATTATAATTTAAAGGAATAAAATTAATTCTTATGAATATTAATTTATTTTTTGGAAAATTTTATATATATGTTTAAGTTATTATTTAATAAAAAAACTAAATTACTAAATATTTTAAATAAATAATTTAATTTTTATTATTTTGACTTTTTTCATACATTTGTAAAGTACCACTTTCTCTATATTTAACATTATAATTTAACTCCATTGAAGAAGAACTTATTAATATTGAACATTCATCATTATTTTGATTATTTGTTTCATTATTTGTAGTATGAATTTTTTGTTGATTTTTTGTTAAATCATTTAAATTAATCACTCCATATTGATTATTTTGATTTGAATTATAACAAATTCCCATTATATTATTAATTTAAAATAATTTTAAATTTATTTTCATAAGAAATAATTAAAATAAATTATAATTATATTAAATGGGATGTGCATGTTTACGTTCAAATATAATTATAAAATCAAATATAAAAGATAATGAAGAAAACAATAATAATAATTTAAATAATAATAATAGTAATAATGTTAATAATAATAATTTAAATAACTTAAATAGTAATAATAATAATGAAAATAATAATAATCAAAATATAAACAATAATATATTAAATGGTGAAAATAGATATTCAAATAGTATAAATAATAACAGAATAAATTCTTTAAATATATTAGAAAGTAATAATTCAAATAATCATAATATTCAAAACTTTTTTGTTCCAAGTTTTGAACCTTATCTTCAATCAAAACATGATGAAAATTTTAATTATAAAGAATTACCAAATGAATATACTGGAAAAGGTTTAAAAAAAATGAAAGGATATATTAGTCATAAAACTTTAGAAGAATTAAAAAAAATAAGAGAAGATTTTTGGTCAAGTAGAATTGAAGGAGATAGAGAAATTTGGGATATTTTAAAAAATATTTGTAATGATACTACATTAAATGAAGGAGATATTAAAGGAATTTTAAAGGCAAGTGGAATTATTCCTTATAGGAATTGTATTAATATTGTATATGATTCAAAAGGTTTTTTATATGAAATTCCTAATTATTGTATAAATTATCCTTTAAAATATGAAATTGAAGAAATTGAATATAATAAAGAAAAACCAAATGAAGAAAATATTAATATTATTATTAGATATTATATTTCTCAAATTAAATTATGTATTTCAAATTATAAAAGTGTATTTGAGTTAAAAAATGAAATTGTTAAAGTAAAAGATTATGAAACTATTAATGTTGAGAGAATTAGATTATTTTTTGGAGGAAAAGAATTATATAATGATAAAGAATTATGGTTTTATAATATAATAAATAAATCAATTTGCCAAATGTTAATTAAAGAAATGGAAAATAATAAAAATGAAAAAATAATAGAAGATGAAAATTTACAAGAATCTATAAAAATAAATAATACTACTTTAAATGAACATATCATTTCAGAAAAAAATCATTTTGAAGATATTATAGATTCTAATATTAATAATACTTATGTAGGAAAAAAAAATGAAGAAAAAATAAATGATGATATAAATAAATTGTAATTTGTAATTAATATATTAGTGTCATATATTTATTTTAAGTTATTTTTTTAAATATTATTATACATTTATTAATTAATTTTTTTATAATTAAAAAGTTTATGTGTCTTTTTAATTTTGAAAATTGTATAATCCATAAAAATCAGTTTTCTTTTTTATATTAAATTAACTTAGCATTAAAATACATTTTTACAAAATTTAAAAAATTAAACATTCATTACATATTTCATTAGTTTTTTTTTGATCAATAATTAAAATATTTTTTTTTAATTGATTTATAAATTTTCTACTATCATCACTTAATTTAACAATAATTCTTTGTCTAAAACCAACTTTATCAATATTTAATTCATCTCTTAATTTTTGATTATTTAAAGGTTCTTTACAATTAATTTCAATTAATAATAATTCAAGACTATGATAACCATTTGAAATAAAATTATTTAATAAATTTTCAACATTAATACTTTTTAACCATTTATTTAATTTTAAAATATTTTTATCTTTATCAGCATTTTTAATATCAGAACAAGTATAATAAACTTCATTTGGAATATTAAAAGAAAAATTATTTGCTAATTCTTGAACTTTAATTATTATTTTTGCCCTATCACCTGGATTAATTATTCCTGCTTCTTTTAAATTTTCATTTGTTATTCCTAAATGATTTTCTTTAGTTTGTTCTATTATTAAATTTAAATCATCAAAACCATTTAACGATAAATTTTTGTAATATTTTTTTAAGTTTAAACTTTCTAAAAAATCAATTAAAGAATTAGATGATATTGTTTCTTGAGATGAAATATATATTTCGTTTTTTGAATTACTATTAAAATTATTGTTAATATTTGAATTTAATGGAACTGGATTTTCTGATACATTTAAATATTGTATTTTTCTTATATCAGGAAGAGATAATTTTAATTTTGTTTCTGTTGCTTCAAAATTATTTTGATTATTATCATTTCGATTATTTATTATATTATTATTATTATTAATTAGTGTATTTTGATTAATATTATCTTTATTAGACAAATTTTTATTATTAATATCAATTAAATTATTTTCTTTATTATTAGAGTCATTTTCACTAGAATAATTTTCGCTTATAAAATATTGATTATTATTATTTTTTATTAAATTGTTTTGATTAATATAATTATCATTAATGATATTTTGATTAATATTAATTTGATTATTGTTATTTGTTTCTATTTTTTGCTGATTTATATCAACATAAGGAGAAGAAAAACCAAAATCTTCATTAATTTCAATTTTTGGTTTTGTAGTTTTTATAGTTGAATTTGTATCAGAAAAAATTTTTTGATAATTTATTCTTTCATTAATTATATTTTTATCAATATTTAAATCAATAATATTATTAAATAAAGAATTATTTTTTGTTTTAAGTGAAATAGATGTATTATGTTTCTTAATTAAGTTTCCATTTATTTCATTATTATATTGATTTATATTTACTATATCATCATCTTCAGTAATTTTATTTGTTTGATTATAATAATGATTTGTATTTGTTTGAGTCGTTGAACTAAAATTTTTTATTTTAACTAAATTACATTTCCTTTGATTTTCTATACTTGAAGTTAAACTATATAAATCATCATCTTCATCTAAATTAATAGATAGTTTTTTATTAATTTTTATTGAATTATTATCTAAAAGACTTTTTGATTTAAAAATATTTATATTTTTTTTATATATTTGATAAGATTTTAATTGATTATTATTTGAATATAAATTATTTGACAAACTCAAATTTAATTTTCTATTTTTTTTCATTACATCATCATCACTCCATTCAATTTTAATTGTTTTATTTAATTCAGAACTTATTTGATTATAATTTTGTAAAATATCATTTCCTTTATTAAATTCATTATCATTAAATTTATTATCATTAAAAATAAGAGAAGATTGATTTTCATTTTTTTCACTTTCTTGTTCTGCGATTTTTCCTAAATTATTTTTAATAGTAAAATCAATATTACTATTATTTAATAAATTAATAATATTTTTATTTCCATTTAAATGTGCAAAATGTAAAGCAGTATTCCCTTCATTATTTTGAAAATTTAAAAAAATTCCTTTTTTTATTAATTTAGATATCATTTCTTCTCTTTCAAATTGAACTGCTAAATGTAAATATGAGTTTCCTTCTTTATTTTGATAATTTAAATCAAGAACTGGTGATGTTAATATTAAATCAAAAATTTCATTTTTATCTCTTTCTATTGCATATGATAATAAAGTTTCTCCTTTTTTATCTTTTTGATTTACTAAAAATGGATTTTTAATAAGTATTTCATATAAATTTTGAATTGAATAATCAAAATTTATTATAAAATTATTTTGAATTAAATTTTTATTCATATTTGAATTTTGTTCTGATATTTTTCTTTTATTTCGAGTTATTTTCATTTTTTTCTTTAAAAAAAATATTTGTAATATTTTTTGATAATAATTAAAATAAATTATTCTTTTTTTTTCTTTTTATAAATATTTTTTATAATTTTAATTAATAAGTTTTTGTTAATTTAATGGGAGGTGTACAAGACACAGAACTTGAAAAATGTGAAAAAATAGATCAAGTAATTGATATTATAAAAAATAGAATGAAAGATTACTCAATTGAAAAAGAAAATATAGATATTCATTTTGAAAATAAAACAGATATTCCTTCTGATAATGTAGTAGTTTTAGGAAGAAAAAATACGTTAAATGAAATAAGAGAAACATCATCTAAAATTGAAAAATTATATACTAAAGCAATTGATAATATGACTAAATATAAAAATAAAATTCAAGTTAGTAAAGCAATTAAATATATGAAAAAAGCTTGTAATTTTGCTAATGAAAGAGCAATTGATGATATGAAAGAAGTTATAGATGATTTTACTAAATATTGTGAAGAATTATAAAAAAATTATTTTTATTTTATTTTTATTGTTTTTAAAAAAAAGAATTTTTTTATATTATTTTAAAAAAATTGAAATATTTATTTTATATTTTATTTATGTCTATGTCTTTTTCAATTGAAAGATTTTCATTTTTATCTTCATTTGTCTTTATTTGTTCTTTTTCTTTATTTAAATGATTTTTTTGGCAAAACTAAAAAAATATAATTTTTTAAAATTTTACTTCATAACAATTTGCAAGTTCTAAAATTGCATTTTCTCTTTCTTGAATTATCAATTTTAATTCTTTATTTTCTTTTTGTAATTCACTAATTACATTTCTTAACTAAATATTTAATAATATATTGAATTAAATTTACATTATCATTTTCACCAATTGCATCAATTAGAGCTTTTTTTAAAGATAAAGTATATTCTTCTTCTGGATTTACTTCTTTTAAATTTGAATCTAAAGGATTTTTATCTTTAGTTATTAAATTTTCTTGATTATTAATTGTATTTTCATCTGTTTTTTTTTTAATATTTTGAATAGACTCTAAATTTTTAAATGATTGTAAAATATCTATATTAAAATATATATTTTTTAAATATTAAAATATACTAATTTGTTTTGTTTTTTTTCCTAAAGAAATTTTATTTGAATTTTCAGTGTTTTGAACATTTATTTTATTTTTAAAATGAAAAAGCGGTAAATTACTATTTTCAGTATTCATGATTTAAATTTAATTAAAAGAATATATTTAAATTAAAAATTTAAAAAAAAATAATTTTAACATGAAATTTTTTCCAAATAATAAATATTTATAAAAATAACAAAATTTAATTATTTATTTTTCAATATCATCAATTAATTGATCCATCATATTTTTAAATTCTTCTAAATTTTTTTCATTTTGTTGATTTTCTTCATTTTCAATAATAACTTTATCTCTATTATAATCAATTAAATTTGGTTTATTATAACTACTATTAATTAATGGTAAAACAACATTTTTATTTTCATTTATATTATCCATAGATTGATAATTAAAATGAGTTTTATCATTATAATCAAAATTTAAATTATTTGCTTTATTTATATAATTATTAAAATTAGAAAAATTACTATAATTATTAGGATTATAATTTCTATCATATACTCTATTATTATTTTTAAATTGATTAATTTGAGTTTTTTGTTGCTCAACAATTTTAATTAATTCAATTGCATAAGCTTCATTTTCTTTTAAAATTCTATTTTTTCTTTTAATAACTTCTTCAACTTTATTAACTTTTTCAATAAGAATATTTAATTTTTCTTCTTGTCTTATAATAATATCTTCCATTGTTGTTCTTTCTCTTATGTAATTATTTAATTGAATTTGATAATTTTTCATTTGAGCATTTAAAATTTCTATTTGATTAATATAATTATTTTCTTTATTTGAATAATCTTCTAATTGTTTTATTAATAATTGAGTTTTTTCTTTAAATCTTTGATCTTTTTTCTTTAATTGATTTTCAAATTCTTGATTTAATTCTTTTACCATTGTTTTCATATATAAAATTTTATTTTCTAATTCATGTACATTTTGAGTTTTTGCTTTTGAAAATATTGTTTCAACTTCTAATTTACTTCCTAATTCTATTTCTTCATTTTTTAATTGATTATCTAAATTTTCATTTTTTTGTTTTAATTCATCTATTATTTTATTTTGTTCTTCTAATTGTTGTTGTAAATATTCAATTTGTTTTTCTTTACTTTCAAATGTTTGTAAAGATTTATCTTCTTTTTGAATTTTTATGTTTTGAGTTTCTGTATTATTATTTTCTTTATTTTCATTTTCTTTATTTTCATTTTCATTATTTTCATTTTCTTTAATTTCATTTTCATTATTTTCATTTTCGTTATTTTCATTTTCATTATTTTCATTTTCTTTATTTTCATTTTCATTATTTTCATTTTCATTATTTTCATCTTCTTTATTATCATTTTCTTCTTTTTCTTTTTCTTTATTTTCATTTTCTTCATTTTCATTTTTTTCTTCTTCTAAATTTTCTTCTTCTGTATTATCTTTTTTATCTTCATTTTTATCATTTAAATCTTTTTCTTCATTTTCATTTTTTGTTTCTTCTTCTAAATTTTCATTATTATTCTTTTCTTCATTATTTTCTCCTTCAATTTTAGACATTTCTTCTTGTTCACTCATTTATGTTAAAAAATTACAACAAAAAAATAACTTACTAATAAAAAAATAATATAAAAAAAAATGAGTAATATTGAAAATGAAGAATATAACAATGAAGAAATAAGTGAAAATAAAGAAAAAAACAATGAAGAAATAAAAGAAAATAAAGAAAATAAAAACGAAGAAAAAAATGAAAATGAAGAAGAAAAAAATATACAATCTCCAATTAATTTAACTACAATAAGAAATGAATTACTATCTCAAATAAAGGAACTTAAAATTAAAACAGATGAAAAATTTGAAGAACAAAAAGACAAATTAGAATCATCATTAAAAGAAATAAATTTAAAATTTGACAATTTAGATACAATAAATAAAAATATAACAGAATCATTAGCAGATATAAACGTAAAATTAGACATAATAAAAGAATTAGAAGTATTTAAAAAAAAAACAGAAAATCAAATAATAACACATGAAATAAGAATAAATAACACAATGAAAGATTTAAGTGATGCAAAATTTAAATATGATAAAATATACATTGATAATTTATCAGTCCCAGGATTTATTGGAAGAAAAGCCCAATATAAAACAATGGGAGAATATATTTATTCAAATATAATAACAGTTTCTGGTATAAATACATTAACAACTCAAATGAAAAAAGATTTAATGGAACTTAAATCAAATATTGATAATATGACTAAAGGAGTTGTTACTATTGTTAATTCTGCTTCTCAAAGATGTAATGACTATTCTGATAATAAAAATAAAATGTTAGAAAATGATATTAAATTAGAAATTAAAACTAATAGTGAAAAAATTATGGATGTTAGAATGCAAAATGTTAAAGCTGCTATGTTACTTGAAAAAAAAGCTAAAGAATTAGAAAGTGAATGGAATAAAGTTGGTGATATTAGAAAAGATATTGAAAAAAAATTAGAAGATACTATTTTAATTTATAAAAATGAAAATAAAGAAACTTTTGATAAATATGAAAAAATGAAAATTGAATTTAATAAAATTAAATATAGATTTGGAAGTTTAGTTGAGTTTATTAAAGATGTTAGATTTAGAAATTATTTAGGTACTTTTAAAGAAATGAAAAAAAGAGATATTAAGAAATTAACTGATAAATTGAAATTTAGAAAAAGAGCTGATTCTATTGATTCTAATGATTTAGATAAACTTGATATAAATTATGATTTTCTTATTGGAAAAAGTGTTAATAGTGAAGGAGAAGATGAAGATTCTGAAAAGAAAAAAAAAGTAATGAAATTAGTAAAAAAGATTTCTAGTAATAGAATTGTATTTGATGATTTTAATAATAATCTTATTACTATTGATAAAAAAAATAAGCAAATTATAATTGATAATACAGAAAATAAGAAACAAATTGTTATTGATAGTAATAATACAAATGATAATAATAATAATGATGAGAATAATAATGCTGAAATTATAATTGAGAAAGATAATATGAAAAAGATTATTATAGAGGAAGATGAAAATAACAATAACAATAACAATAACAATAATAATAAAGATAATAAAAATAATAACATAAAGAGCAGTGATAATAATATTGATAATAAAATTGATAATAATAATAAGAATAAAGATAATAATAAAAATAGTAATGATAATAATATTGATAATAATAATAAGAATAAAGATAGTAGTAATATTGATAATAATAATATGAATAAAGATAGTAGTAATATTGACAATAATAATAAGAATAAAGATAATATAAATAATGAAAATAATAAAAATAGTAGTGATAATAATATTGATAATAATAATAAAAATAATGATAATATAATTAATAATAATAGTAGTAAGATTAAAGATAATACAAATAATGATAATAATAGTAAGAATAAAGATAAAATAAATAATGATAATAATAGTAAGAGCAAAGATAAAATAAATAATGATAATAATGAAAAAAATAATATTAATAATAATAATAAAGAAACATCAAATACAACTATTATAAAAATTAAAACAACTAAAAATCCTCGTCGTAGTGTAAATATTAATTTAAAAAATGATACAATTAATATAAAAGATGAAGTTGTGAAAGAAAAAGAAAATAAATTAAGTGCATTTGCCAGTCCATTTGAAAATAGAAGAAGAAATGAAATAAAAAGTAAAACAATTAATCAAATTGGTAAAAATAATGAAAGATATTATATTTACAGCCACAATAAAACAGAATCAAAAGAACCAAATGAAGAAAGAAATAGTTTTTATTATAATACATCAAATAATAAATCATCATATAAAAATATAAATAATTTAAATATGAATCAAGATCAAAATCAATTTAATCAAACAGATAATTTATTTTATGAAAAATATAAAAATAATACAACTAATTTTCCAAATAATAATCAAATTATTTCTCAAAGTATAAATAATAATACTTTGAATAATATTAGATTTAATGGTAAAAATAATAATAAAAATAAAGTTAATAATAATCATTCTCAAGAAAAAATGAAGAAAAAATATTTTATTTTAAATACACCAAAAGATTATGATCCTAATTTTAATTTTAATTTTATTCAATTAGGAATTGGAAATCATCCTTCTTGTAATTTATCTGATAGAGATATAAGAAATAATTTAAATGATTCTGATAATAAAATTTCTTATCAAAATAATAAAAATACTAATTTTTATAGAACATTTTCTCCCTCTGATTATCATAAAGAACATATTGATAATATTGAAACAGAAGTTTATAAAAGGAATGTTTTATTTAATGAAGGTTATGTTTCTGCACAAAGAAAAAATTTTTTAACTAAACATGGAAAATAATAATCAATTTTTGATAAAATTTTATCATAAATTTTATTAAAAAAAATATTAAATCATTAGTAGAATATAAATGATGTTAATTTTAAATTAAACTTTATATAAAATTACTTAAAAAATAAAAGTTTATTAAAAAATGTAATATTAACCAAAAAAATTAAAATTTATAAATAAATATTAATTTACTTTTTATTACATTTTTAATTAATTCGTTTTATAATATTAAATTAAAATGGTAAAAAATTTATTTTACATAATCTTTTTCTTTTGTTTAAGTTATATAACAGCAAGATATAGAACATTAAATGAAGATTGTGATTTATTCCATTTATGTGATAATGGACTTCGTTGTTATGATTATAGATGTCAAGTTAAATATTCTGATACAAAAGATAATCAAGTAAAATGGGGAACAAAATGTGATTGGTTTCATCATTGTGGAAAAGGTAAAAAATGCAAAAAACATCGTTGTGTAGCTAAACAATAAATAATTATTTAATTTTCTTTTCTAAATTTTTTTATATTTGAATTTTGGGATTTATAATATTTCAAAATTTTTTTTTTTTTAATAATAAATTATCATATTAAATAAAATTGTTAAATAAGATTATTTATTTGATTTATTTTATTATATTTTTTGTTTTTTTAAATTTAATAAAATCTATATTTATTATATTTTTTAATTAATTAATTTTAATTATGAATAAAATTTATATTTTCTTTTGATTTAAATATAGATTAATGGAAGACAAAAATTTTACAAAAACTCAAAAAATAAAAAAAGTTGTAATGAGTAGAGATTCATTTCAAAAATTAGTAAAAGAAAATGAATCACTTAATACTAACTTAGGTAAATTACATAATAATTATTATGATAATATGAAAACACTTTTTAATTCAGATGAAAAAAAAAATCAAATTTTAATGTGTATTAATAAATTAAGATTTAAAGATAGATTAAAAAGAAGTATTTCTCCTATAATATATCAACAAGATAATTTAAGATTATCATCAAGAGAACCTCAATTTAATAAATCACAAATAAATACTTTTCAAATAGATAATTCTAAAGAAATTATTGAAGAAAAAATAGAAGAAAAACCTAATTCTTATAGAAATGTAATAAATTATGTGAATAATCAAAATTATATTAATATTAATGATTTTAATAATAATAATCAAGAATTAGAAAAAATAATTAAAGTTCCTAAAAAAAATAATAATGATTTTGATAATGTTATAATTCCAAAAAATAAATCTTCAATTCAATTAACAAATATAAAAGAAAAATTCCAAATTACATTTACTAGAATAAATATAACTACTTTTAAAAAGAAAAATCATAATATATTAACTAAAAAAATTAATAGAAATCTTATGAAAGATTATTTTTTCTTTTCAATACAACCAACTATTATAAAAAATAATTATAATAATAATTTGAAATCTAAAATAAATAATAATCCGTTAAAAATTGAATCAAATGATTTAATAATAGAATCAAATATTGAAAAAAATAAAATTAAACAATTTGGAGATTTTACTGGATATAAATTAATAGAATTAAATAATGGAAAATTATTAAAAGAAATATCCTTTAATGAATCAATTGAATCTTTAAATAAAAAATTAGAAGAAGAAAAAATAATAATTAATAATATTCCATTAAGGTTTCATTATATTAACTTTTCTACAAATGAAATAGATCAAATTGAAAATTTTAATATTTTACCATTAATAAAAGAAAATATTAAATTAAATTTAGTAAATATAGGAGTCAATACAATAAAAGAAAAAAAGAAATTTAAAGATATTGGAATTAATGTTGGCTATATTCCTATTACTTCTAATGCAGGAAATAATACAGATATTAATTTAGTTAATTGGAATGAATTTTATCAAACAAATAAAAATATAGAAAATAATTTATATAATAATGAATATAATATACCTAGGAATATTATTGGAATTAAAAATGAGAAAAATAATAATAATTTTAATACTATTATTTCAAAAAGTGAAGAAAAGAAAATTGAAGAAAATTTAATTGATTCTTTTGAACAAATAAATTTAAATTATTTTGATAAATCATAATTAAATAATATGAGGAAATTAATTTATCAATTCTATTTTTGCTTTTTGTATAAATATCTTACATTTTTTTTTGTTTAAAAATTGTTTAATAATAATAAAAAATTATTTTAATTAAATATATGTAAATAAACTTAAAAAAATTAATATTTTTTTTTGAAAGATTTTGAAAAAAATTGTATAATTAATTCTAAATATGAATTAAATTTATATTAAAAAAATTAAAGATATTTTTTAAAAACCAAATAATATTTCATTTTATTTAACACTAAAAATCATTTATTTAAAATATTTAAATTTTAAGAATTTATTATATAAATATAAATTAATCTGTTTTTAAATAATATATATATTATTATATTATTCATTTTTATCCTCTTCTTTTTTATTATCATTAATATTTTCATTTTCATTTTTTTTTTCTTTTAAATTATCATCTTTATCTCTACTTCTATCTCTTTTTCCTTTTTTATAATTATTATTTCTTTTATATTTATTATAATTATAATATCCTCCTCTTTTATAATTTTTCCTATGATAAAACTTATTATAATTTCTTTTATTATTATAAAATTTATAATAAACAGATTCTTTTCTATCACTTTTTTTATCAACATCACCTTCTTCTGCAACTCTAATTTCAATATCTAATTCTCTATTCATTTTCATAAAATTTTTACTTTTTTTCCAATTATAATTTTCTAATTCACTTTTTGATTTATCATAAGTTGAATTTGAAAAAAACCAAAAAGTATCTAAAGAACTTTCTTCATTATCAAATTCAGCTAAACAAGTAAAATCATTTAACCAATATATTTTTTTTGTTTTGAAATTAAAATAATTTTCTATATCTTCAGTATTCATTAAATTAACACCAAATAACATTAATCTTTTTTTATCAAATTTAATTTCTTTTCCTTCTTCTTCTTTAATATTTAATTTATATGATTCTTTTGGATTTATTGGATTTATATCATCTGGTGATAATTTCATTGATTTATCATTTTGAATTTGTTTTAAATATTCTGGATCATTTGCACCAAATCTTTTTAATCTTTGTTCTCTTTTTAATTTTTCTTCTGCATCTACTATTATATTATTTTCCATTTATTTTAAAAATATATTTTTAATAAACTGAAAATACATATTTATAAAAAAATAAATAAATTTTTTTAAATATTGATTTTTAAATAATTGTAAAATTTCAAAGCAATTTTTTATAAATGAATAAAAGTGATAATTATAATAATATTGAAGATTTATATGAAAAATCAATTTATCCAAAATTAGATTTATCACAATTTCAAAGTATTAATGACAACATCACAAAGAAAAAAAAATTTATAGGAAAATCTATTATAGATTTTTATGATTATAAAATGGATAATAAAAAAATAGAAAAAAAACCAATAATACTAAATAAAATAAAATTTAAAAGAACTAAAACAAAATTATTTTTTAAACCAAAAAGAACAGAAAAAATAAAATTTTTAGGGAGAACACAAAATATAAACTTACCAAAAGAAGAATATACAAAAAGAATAAAAAGAAATTTACAAGCTCAAAATTATTTAGATTTAATTTCCAATAATGAAAATAATAAATTAAATCAAAAAGAATCATTTTTCCTTTCTTTACAAGATAATAATTCAGATTTTTTATTTGAAAGAGATAATATAAATAAAAAAAATAATCAATCAACATCAAAATTAAATTTATTAAAATTAACAAAAAAACCAAAAAAAATAAATAAAAGAAATTTTAATAATAGTTTTTTAAAAACAGTAAGAAAATTAGATTATGATAATGGATTAATTAACAATCATATTAAAAGGGAAAAAAAAGTGTTTGATAATATTTTTGATAGTGTTGATGATAGATATAAACTTTATCATTGGAAATTTATTATGACACAAAATGAAAAAGATTTAAGACCTGATACTATTTTTGGAAAAGGAGAAGAATTTTTTATGAAAAAAAGTTTTAATAAACAATTAGATTCTATGATTAATAAATTAAAAAATGTAGATGCAATTAATATTAGAAATATTTATAAGAGAAGTGAAGAACATTCTCATATTGATGTAATTTTAAAAAAAAGAATTAAAGAAGAAAAAGATAATAGAGATTTTATAAATAAAATATTGGAAAGAAGTCAAGTAATTAGTAATTTAATATTAAAAAAAGACTTTTCAAAATGATTTTTTTATTTCTTATTATTATTAAATAATAATATAATAATATAATAATATAATAATAAAATAAGTAAATTAAAAAAAATAAAAATTAAAAATAAATTTCAAGCAATAAAATAATAATAAACTATATATACATAAAAATAATAAATATTACAAAGATTTTATTTTGTCTATTTAATAACTCTAAAAAAAAATGAAAAAACTATTTTTAATCAACATGAAATAAGAAACCTAAAATTAAAAAAAACTAATTTAATAAAAGTTTCTTAGTTTTAACATTTTTATTAACATTAACTTTCTCATTATTTTTAACAGAATTAACAATAGTAGAAGGGCAAGTTTTTAAATTAGCAGAATCATTTTTATTTCCTCTCATTCTTTTCTTATTAGATAATTTAGGAGTTTTATGAATATCTTCTTCTTTATTTTCAGAAGGTCTTTTTGAAATTTTCATAATTCCATTTACAATAGAAATTCCAATACATTCAGTAATAAAAGGAGAAACATTACAAAAAATATAAGGATAAAATTTATTAAAATCAAATTTATTATTTTCATTATTTAATAATTGAATAAAATCACCATTTGAATTTTTATTTGTTTTATTTGCACAACCAATACATCTACATAATGTTCCACATTCTTTTCCTAATTTATAACATTCACAATATTTTTTTAAACAATTTGATTTTGTACAATTACATATTACATTATTTTCATAATTTAATATATTTCTATTTCTATTTTCATTCTCTTTTTCTTTTTTATTTTTTGGAGTATTCATACAATTTATACATTCACATTGATCACAATATTTTCCATTTGAGAAGCATGCACAATATTTTTTAATACAATTTGTTTTTGTACATGTACAACAAATTTTTGTGTTAATTATATTATTTTGTTTCATACAATTTTTTAATTCATTGTTATTATTTTTATTTCTTAAAAGTAAATTTCCTTTTTCTAAATTAGATAAAAGTGAACTATGCATTCTTTGATTATTTGATAATAAATTATTATTAGTAAATCTATTATTGTTTATATCATCATTATTATCATTATCATTTTTATCATTATTAATATTAATATTATTATTATTAATATTATCATTTGAAATATTTATTTCTTCATCTTCATTAAAATTAATTTTTTTTCCTTTAAATTCATTTTTATTATTTAAAACAAAAGATTTTTTAAAAGTAGAAAATCCACTTAATCCTAAAAAAATTAATAAAAACAAATTAAAAATATATAAATTTACTATCATAAGGAGTATCCATTTTCATATCTATATTAATTAAAGGACTATTTCCAAAATCATTTTTAAGCGGGGTGTCTCTAAAATGAAAGTCTTTTATTGGTGATATTAATGATGATTCACCATCAAATAATTTTCTTGGTGAAATATCCCTATTAAAATTATTAAATTATTATTTACATAAAATAATTTGATTCTTTATTTTTTCTATTTTCACTTTTTAAATATTTTAAATCTGAATTTTGAAAATTAATAAAATTCATATTTTCTTGATTTATTAAGTTATTATCATTTGATATTATATTTTGGTAATATAGGTAATTTTTAACTTTGTCTATTGGAGTACACTTTACTTGATTATAATTCATCTTTTTTTTTTGATTTATAAAAAGTTGATTATTTTGATTTAATATATTTTTAAATTAAATTTATTTATTCGATTATTTGTTTTTTTTTATTTTTTTTGTTATTTATTAAATGAAGAAAAAAAATATTTATTTCTATAATTAAAAATATTAAAATTTATTTTAAATTGAATTATCAATTTTAATATTAATAAAAGATGTTTTAAAGTAGATAAATAATAAATAATAAATAATTAAAAAACATTTCGGTAAATTAAAAAAAATAATTTTAATTAATACAAAAATGAATAATATAAATATAAATAAAATTTTATTTTTAAAATTTAAATAAAAAAAATGGTAAATCAAGAAAATCAAAATTTACAAATGCAAAAAACATTAATAACAATAGGATTAATATCAATGGTTTTAATAATAATAATAGTAATAATAATAATAATTTATTGTATATGTAAAAACAGAAGAGAAAAAAATAAAATAAGTAATTCAAATATTTTTGTAGAAGAACAAAATCCAAAAAATGATAATAAAAATAATATTTCAAATAATATTGCATTTAATTCAATTCCAAATAATTCTACAATTGGAAGTGATCATGGAAATACAAATTTATCTTTAAGTGAAATTAAAGAAAAAAATTTGAAAGATGAAATACATAATATTATTCATTCTGCAAATTCTGGTTCTGGAAGTGATGAAAGAAAAAAAAGGAAAAAAAAAGGTTCTAAAAAAAGTAATAGAAGTAATACTTCACCAAGAGAAGATTCTTTGGAAAATGATGATAATGAAATTAAAATAAAAAAAGAAAAAAATAAAAAACAAAATAAAAAAACTTATGATGAGAATGAGGATAATGAATAAAAGTGTTAAATTTTTTTTTATTTTTTTATAATTAAAATATAATTATAATAATTTTTATATAAACATTTTTAAATTAAGAAAAAAAGGATAGAACTCATTAACTCTTTATCAAAAATAAAATGTAAAATTAATAATATTTATTTATATTGAAAATTATTAATATTTTAAACTTTAAATTAAGTATTAAATACAAATTTTATATATAAAGTAATAATTTATTAAATAAACACTTTTAAATAAATCAAATTTCATAATTTTAAAAATTACTAAATAATTAAAATATAACATCATTGATATTTTTGATATTTAAAATTTTATTAATAAAATTATTCCATTTCAATTTATATTTGAATGAAAAAATTCTAATTTTAAATGCATATTTTCTCAATTTAAAACAATAATTTATTATAAAACATTAATATTTAAAAAATATCTTTCTTGATATAAAATTCACTTAGAATAAATATTTTTATTATATAATACTATATAACTTTTTTTATTTGATAAATTTACTTAAATTTAAATAGATAATTATTATTAAAATTATTTTTTATTTTTTAAATTATTCTTATAATATTTTTTATATTTTCTTATAATTAATCATTCAAAAAATTAAAAAAAAATATAATAAAAAAAAAACAATAACAAATAAAATGAATTATCGAAAAAATTCCATTATATAAAAAAATAAATAAAAGAATAAAAATTATAAAAATAAAAAAAATGCTTGCCAAAAAGATTCTGACAGATTTAAAAAACACATACAACCCAGATCAAAAACCAATTCAAAAACCTGTAAGCTCTAATTTAATAGAAAGTAGCAATGGTCAAAAAGCAAATAATAATAATTCAAGTCCAAAGACAGAAAAATCAACAAGTACAACAGTTCAAAAAAATCATCATCAAAAATCTTCACATTACCATCATCATCATCACAGACATCATTCTCCATCATATCATCATCGAAGAAGTAGAAATTATTCAAGAAGTCATTCTCGTCATTCATATAGAAGAAGAGATTATAAGAGAGATTATTATAAAAAAGAAAAAAAAGACATTAATAAATTTTATGAAGAAAGAAGGAAACAAAGAGAAAGATCACGTTCAAATTCTGCATTAAGATCAATGAAAGTAAGAAAAATAATTTTTTAAATTTTTTTTTTTTTTTAACTTTTAAATAGATGAAAAATATAGAAAATGCTTATGGTTATTATCAAAGAACTTATCATAGACCACATGAAGATAATGATCCTTCAAAACCTCCTTTATATTGGGATGGTTATCAATGGGTTATTAGACCGAATAATAATAATTTAAATAATTTAGTTGAAGAACCAATTAAACCTGGAAGACAAGTTCAAATTGCTAATGTACCTCTTCATTTAAATTTAGATGTAAATTTATTTAAATGTTATTTATTAGATAAAATGTTTGAAAAGAATGTTGTTTCTAGAAAAGAAATTAAAAAAGGTAATTTTAGTTTAATTAAAGCTATTGAATTTAAAAAAAATAATAATACTGCTATTTTAATTATGGATAATGTTGATTTAGCTAAAAAAATGATATTAATGGATGGGATTATGTTATTAGGTTATACTTTGAGATTTAGTTTGTATAAAGAAGTTAAAAATGATGATATAAATTTAAATAATATTAATAAAGAAATGGCTCTTGCTAATTCTGCGCATATTTCTGCGAAAAGTGCTGCAATTTCATTTGCGGCTTTTCAAAGTATTTTTAATAAAGATAATAATAAAAAAAAAGATATTGTACTTAATAATAATAATGATGATAGTAATATGAAAATTTCTGTTTTAAATAGTAGAATTATTAAAATTATGAATATTTGTGATTCTAATAAGAAAGATTTAGATTATAAAGAATTACTTGAAGATATGTTAGAAGAATTTGAGAAATTTGGAGAAATTAATTCAAGTTTGATTATTAAGAAAGGAAAAGAAAAATTAGGAGCCGAAGTTGGTTCTGTTTTCATTGAATATAAAGATCCTTATTCTGCTGAAAAAGCTATTAATGTTATGAAAGATAAAAAATATGATAATAGGGAAATTTCTGTTGTTTTGATTAATGAAAATGTGTTTAAAAATGAAATTTTAGATAGTAAAAAATAAAATATTGTTTTTTTTTGATTCTTTATTAATTTTTAGTTTTTTTAAATTTTATTTTTTATTAAATTTTTTTATTAATTTTAATTATTAATAAATAAAAAATTAAAAATGAATAAAAAATAAAGAAAAAATTAAAAATTAAAAAATGGAAATGTTTGAAGACATAAAAAGACCAAGAGCAGAAAAAAAAGTAATTAATGAAATTGTTACATTATATGAAGAAGGAAAAAAATATTTAGGAGAAAAAAAATATTTAGATGCATTAAATAATTTTGAAAATGCATATGAATTATTAACTCCTATTATTGATGTTTATCCAAAAACTGAAACTCTTTATAAATTAATAAAAGTTAAATTTAAAGTAAAACATTATGATCAATGTTTAATAACAATTAATAAATTAGAAAGACATCTTCCAGAAATAAAATCAAGAAAAAATGATTATATAAGATATAAAATAAAAATATTTATTATGAAATTTTTTATCCAATTCATAAATAATAACTTAAATGAAAGTGTAAATCAAATATTAGAAATGATAGAATTTATAAAAAATGATAAATTTGATTTAGGAGATAAAATTTTTTGTTTTTGGAAATATTTAAAATCATTTTTAATAGTAGGAAAAATAACAAAATCAACTAAATTTGAAATTTTTAGAAGTGATTATAAAAAAATGGTTATAAGAATAACTGATGAAATAGGAGAGCAAAAAACTTATATTAGAAAAGAAATGCAAGATATTTATAAAAATTTCATGACTACTAAAATGAGACAAAATATGTATGATGAATTAAATAAAGTATTTTATTTAAGAAAATATAATAGAACAAATGATGATAAAATTATTAGTTTTTTAGATAAATTTATTCATATTGCAGTAAGAGAAAATAATGATGAAAAATTAAAAGATAATTTTACTACTTTTTTAATTTTAAATAATATAGATTCAAATAATTGTTTTTCAAATATGTCAATGACAGATTTAATTCATGAACAAAAAAGAAGAATTTTAATTTTTGATGCTGCATTTTCAAATTTATGTGGAGCATTTAATGTAATATTTCAAAAATATTATTATGTAGAACAAAGAGGAAATTTATATAATAATAATAATAATTCTAAATTTAAAAAAACTTTAACTTCATCTTTAGGAAATAGACAAAATTTAGCTGCGGAAGCAGCAGAAATATTTGCACAAATTAAGAAAATGAAACAAGATAATGATGCTGCTTTAAAAGCTAAAAGAGATTCATTAAAATATTTAGGATTACCTTATAATTTTGATACTGATATTGTTGTTCCTGAAAATCCTATTTTAGATGAATCACAAATGCCTCCTACACCAGAAGAAATTAGAAAAACTATGAAAAGTACATTTTTATATAGTGGTAAAGATAGAAAAAGTATTAAGAATAAATCTAAGAAATTAAATAAAGATAAATCTAGTAATTCTATTATATCTGCTTCAAAAGATAATAATGATTCTAAAATTTCTGAAAAAGAAAATAATGATAAAAAAAATAGTATTTTAACTACAATTAAAACAACAAGTCAAAGTAATATTATTCAATCTATGATTAGAAAAAAACCAAAATATATATTAAGAAATATAAATAATTATTTATTAAATATAATAATAAAAGAATTTGAAGGAAAAGGTTCATTACCAAGAAGAAGTGATTTTATAGATTTAAAAATACAAAATTATATAAAATCATATTCTATATTATCTCAAAAAGGTACTCAAGTAGGAGATATTCAAGATAAATCATTTAAATATGAAAATTTTTTACTATTTAAAAACTTTTATTGTTTTGGTGTATGTGATGGACATGGAAAACAAGGGCATTTAATATCAGAAAGAACATCAATAATGTTTCCATCATATTTACAATATATAATAATGGAAGATAATTTAAATAAAAGGAAAGAAGATATTAATGAAGCAACAAATTCACTTTTTAAATTAGAAGAACGACCTGCAACTGTAAAAGAATTAAATATAATAAGATACTTTTACAAAAAATATGATTTAATATATAAAGATATACCATTTAATTCACATGATTTTAATGAATTAAAATTACAAATAAGTGAATCATTATATAGAACACATATGTCATTAAAAGAAAAATTTAAAATTGATACTGATTACTCAGGATCAACATTCTGTTCAATTTTCTTTTATTCAAAACAAATTTATTGTGCAAATGTAGGTGACTCAAGAGCAATATTAGGTACATTTTATTTCGATGATAATTTATGGAAAACTAAACAATTAACAATTGATCATTTACCAGATTCTCCAAATGAACAAAAACGAATTATGCAATTTAATGGTAGAGTTGATAGATTAAAAAATGAATTTGGAGAAGAAGTTGGTCCTTATAGAGTATTTGAAAAAGCAAATGAATCACTTTTACCAGGTTTAGCAATGAGTAGAAGTATTGGTGATACTATAGCAAAGAAATTTGGTGTTACATATGAACCAGATTTATTTGAATATAAGTTAATTCCACAAGATAAAATTATTATTATTGCTACTGATGGTTTATGGCATGTTATTAATAATGAAGAAGCTATTTCGATTTGTGCTAAGTATTTTGAAGAAAAAATGAAACCTGATGATGCTTGTGAAGAATTAATTAATGTTGCTAAAGAAAGATGGAAAAATATTAGTGGATCTAATTATAATATGTGCTTTGATCCAAATACTGAAGTTACTAGTGGGAATAGAAAGAAAAGTAAAGAGATTGATGATATTACTTGTATTGTTATTTTTCTTGATGTGAAGGAATAATTTTTTGATTTTTTTTTTTTTTTTTATTTATTTATTTTAAAGTTTTTTTTTGGTTATTTTTAATTTATTTTAAATTAATTTAATGAGAGCTAAAACTTTTGGAACTACTGAATTGAAGTTACCTACTTTTAAAAGTAATATTCCTAATGATAGAGCTTATACAAATGTATAGTTTTTATATAATTTTATTTTAGAATACTAATTTTGTTTCTAATACTAGAGCTTTTTATGAAGATTTAAATAGGAAACTTGATTCAAATGAAAAAATCCTTGAACAAATATGTTTAAAATCCATAGATAGAATAAATAAAAGTAACAACTAAATAAATCTTTTTTTTATTAATTTAAATATAAAACTCATCTAATATTAACAAAAACTAAAATTAAAAAAAGAAAAAAAAAATATTTTCAAATTAAAAAAATAAATAAATATATATTTCTTTACAATAAATAAAATAAAAAAAAAAATATATATACAAAAAAAAAAGCAAACAAATAAAAAAATAAAAAAAATCCTTATCCTTCATATTTAATCTCCTTTTTCTTTCCTTGACTTAACTTATTCAATCTTTCCATAAACTCACAAGCTTTACAAATTTTATTACTAGAAACACTTCCACACTTTTCACAAACCAAAGCATCTCTTTGTTTAACTCCACAATCAATACTCCAATTTTCACCAGAATGAATAATATCAATAATAGAACTACCTCTATCATTTTCTAATTCTTTAACTAAACTCCTTAAATTACCTCTATAAGCACCAACAGCATAAGTACATTCCGTACAAAAATATTTCAACTTACAATAATGAGCATACATAACAATTTCTTTCTCATAAACATACTTAAAAGGTTTAACTCTGGGAATTTGACCTCCAGTAATAATTTCAACACTTTTCGGTAATCTATTATAATCACCTCTCATTAAATTCATTAAAACAGTCTCAGCAATATCATCAGCATTATGTCCAGTAATAATTTTATTAGCTTTTACAAGAGAAGCTCCTTTCTCAAGTGCTTGTCTTCTAAAAACACCACAATATGTACAACTATTTTGAATTCCTATTAAAGGAACTATTTCATCCATTGAATAATTAAATAATTGTTTAAAGGATAAGAGTGTTAAAGGTAAATTTAATTCTTTTGAATTTTCTTTTATTGTTTCTATACTACAATCACGATATCCTGATATTCCTTCATCAATTGCTATTAATTGAAGATTTAAATTGTAATTGTGTATTTTATTTAATTTATTTATTATATGTGCTAAGACTGTACTGTCTTTACCTCCGCTTATTCCTATTGCTATTGTTTCATTTGGAGAAAATAAATTATTTTTTGTTATTGTTAAATGGATTTCGTCTTCGAATGATTTTAGGAAACATGGAATACATGTTAATGTATTTGTTTTTGGACGTTTTAATGATGGTTTATTAGTTTTACATATTGAACATTTTTTCATTTTTTTTTTTTTTTTTTTTGAATGATTAATTTTGATTTTTTTTTTAAATTAATTTTTGTTTTATTAAATATAAAAAATTTTTTTATTTATGGAAAAGATTTATGAGGAAGATGCTGAGAAATTATATCAAGAAAATATTAATGAATTAATTAAAATTAGTCAAATGATTGATAATAGTATTGAATATAATGATGATATAAGAAATGATAATGTTTTTTTAAAATTGTTATTTAAAGATTTAAGGAATGGAAAAAAATTTTATGGGAAAGATCAATGGAAAATAATAAAAACTGCAATTCATAATTGTTATAAATTAATTCAAAATGGTTTTGTTTCAGCAAATCAAAATGAATTAAAAAATAATATTATTATATTAAATAAATTAATCCAAGAACCTAATTTAAGAATACAAAGTGCAAGTGAAGAATTAGTTAAAAATATTTTTGAAAGTTCATTAAAAAATTTAAAATTAATGGAAAAAGAAGAAAAAGAATTTGAAAGAAGATTTAGAAATTTTCCTTTTAGTAATTTTAATATTATTGAAAATAAAAATAATGATAAAGAAGATAATATAAAAATTGAATTTGATTTAGAAAAGAAAATAAATGAAAATAAAAATTTAATTTCAAAAGAATTTTTAGAACAAAAATTAAATGAAGAAAAAAATTTATATGAAAATAAAATAAAAAATATGAATAATAGAGTTAATTCATTACAAACAGAAATAAATAATATGAAAAATATAATTTCAAAAATAGGAAAATTATTTTTATCATATGAAAACTAAATTTAAAATAATTTGTTTTTAAAATAAAAAAATAAAAGAAGTATTTTTTGGGAAATTTTATTTAATATGTACATATTAAATATTATTATATATAAAATTTAAATATCACTTATATAATTGAAAAACATTTATTTAATAAACTTTCTTTAAAAAAAACTTTTTAATTTAAATATACAAAAAAAAAATAATAATTTCTTTATTATTGTGAATTAAATACTATTATAATTTAACTAAATCAAAAAAATATGAAAAAATTTCCTTTTTCCAAATATAATATCAAAAAAAAAAAAAAGAAAAAAAAATTTTAAAAACAAAAACATCTTTTTTTCCCTTCATTATCACTAGGAAATTTTTTAGGACATTTAATTTTAAGTAAATTTCTAGCACAAGTTAAAAAACATTCTTTAACATTAATTTTTTCTAAAGCACTAGTTTCCATAAAATCAATATTTAATCCATTACAATAATTTTCAGCTTCTTCTTTACTAACTTTCCTTTTATCTTCTAAATCACATTTATTTCCAGCTACAATAAGAGAAAATTTATTATTTCCTTTATTTTTAATAATTCTTTCATATCTCATTTTCATTGATTCAAAACTATCTTTATCATCAATTGAATAAACTAAAATAAAACCATCAACAGAATTAATCCAAGTATCTAACATTGATTGATAATCATCTTGTCCTGCTGTGTCTAATATTTCTAATTTACATTGTATTCCTTCTATTTCTGTTGGAATACAATATTGATCTTCTATTGTTGTGTCATGTTCTTCTGGAAATTTATCTTTTATGTAACGGTATGTTAATGCTGATTTTCCGACTAAGGATTTTCCTAATACTGCTATTTTTAAATCTATTGAATCTACACTGAAATTTAATGGAGGATTTTCTGTCATTTTTTTTTTTTTTTTTTTTTGGGTTTTAATATATATTTTTTTTTATTTTTTTTTGTTTTTTATTATTTATTTTATATTTTATTTTTTATTGTTATTGTTTTTAAAGTATAATTAAATGGTTTGAAAATTTATTGGAAAATTAAAATATGTTTTTTTTAAAAGAAATTAACTAAAAACTTATATTAAATCATGTATTTATATTCTTATAAAAATATTTAATAAAAATTATAAAAATCTAAATTATTTTGGTGAAAAATCATTTAAAAAATATCAAAATATTTTATTGGTAGAGATAATAAAATAAAAAAAAAATAATTTAAAATTCGCAATTTTAAATATAAGAATACCATTAATTTAAAATAAAATTAAAATAATTATATTATTGAATTTATTTCATTTTATTTTTTTGGATTGAATTATTCTTACATAAATCTAAATTTTGACTTCTCAAATTATTATAAATTAAATTTAAACACATAAAATTTTTCTGTTTTGTTTATATTCATATTTATATAATATGTTTCTATTTGTGTAATAATTTTTTGTTCTTTATTTTTGTCCTCAAAAAAATCAAAAACTAAATTCATTTTATATTCATAATAAGTAAGATTATTATTATTTTGATTAATAATAATTAGAAATTTATCGTCTTCCTTTGATGGAATTAAAAAGAAATAGTTTATTTTTGGCAACGGAACATTTAAAAAATTTAAAAAATCATACGCTCCGACAAATTTAATAGAACTAAAATTGAATTTTAATTTTATATTATATAATATATCATTAATGACATTTTTAATTTTTTCCTTTTTTTTATTCATAGGTAAAGATTCTTCTAATCTAATTTTTTTTTTATTTAATAAAGAATTTAATCCCTCTTCAATATAATTAGCATTATTTAATTTATTTTTTATCATATAATCAGAAAGATGTTCCATATATTGATCAATATTTATATCATTCATTATATTTATTGGAAGAATATTTTCAATATTATTATCCAAATTAGAAAATTGATTAGGAATAAATTGAGAAATTTGTTTTAAATTTCGATCATAAAATTTATTTTCATAAGGTTCATAAAAAATATAATCTAATCCATTATTTTGACATCTTTCAACAATTTTTTTAAAAAATTGTTTTCCTTCTTCTTTTTGTTTATCTAATAAAATTATAACAACATAATGCCAATATTTAATATTCATACCCATTAAATATTTAATATTTACAATCATAGGTGCTAATACTTTCTTTAAATTATCCCTTGTTGAATCAAAATTACAATCATGTGAAGATCCTTCATCATAAGCTTTCATTTGAAAACCAATAAATGTTTTATTTTCTTTTTTTCCATAAACATAAGCTAAATCTATTTTTTTTCCTCTTTGATTTTTTTGATTAATAAAAATACTCATATCTCCTAATTTTTTATTTCCATTTATAAAATATTCATTCTTTAATGAATTTAAATATTGTAATTTATAATATTCAATATTTTTATCATTATAATTTATAATATCATTTAGATTTAATAATAAATTTATTTCTTTTAGCTCTTTACTTATTTCTTTATTATCTTCAATAAAATCTTCTTTTTTAACTAAATATTTTTCTAAATTTGATTTTATTTCAAATTTTATTATATCATCTAATTCATTTATTGAAAGTTCATTCATTTTTACTATTTCATTAACTTCTAAACAAATATGATCATCTGATTCAGGTAATTTCAATTTTCCTAATTTTAATGATTTACCTGAAAATAATTCAAAAAAATCTGCATTTGCAAAACCTGAATGTTCATTTTTTCTTTTAAATTGGTAAAATTCTTCTAAATGTGTATTAATAATATTATTGATAATTTTAATCATATAAGGAAAACTATAATTTATCATAAAATAATTATTTTCAAATTTGAATGTATAATATTTAAATGAACATATTCTTGTAAATTCTTCTAATTTTTCATAATTTATTTTTTCATTTATATTTAAAAATATATATCGCAAAGATTCTATCATTTTCATCATAATTATTTCTTCTGACTCTTTTTCATTTATAATTTCATATAATTTTTTTATATTTATTTCTATTTTTTTTTGAATTTCTATTAAATCTTTATTCAATTTTTGAGTTACTTTTTCTTTTTTTTCTTCTTTTTTTAAATATTCGAATTTACTTTTATATTTAGGAATATAATTGAAACTATATAAAACTTGATCATAAAGAGAATCTCCTTTTATATTTTTATTATATAATTCATCTATATAAAAATAATAGTTTTGATTTTCTTCATTTAATTGAGTAAGAAAAAATATTTTTGAATTCCAAGATTTTATACATTCCTTTCTAATTTCTTTATCATTAGTTGAAGAACAAATTAATAATTTTACATTTTTATTTTTTTGATTTGAGATTAATGAAAATATATCTATATAAAATTCATTATCAATTGAATTACTTTTAAATTGATCTAATATAATCACTGAAAGAATCTCATTTTTGATTAAAAATTTAACTATTTCTTTTAAAGAGTAAAAAAAAGATTTTAATTTATTATTTTTTATAATAGAAGATAATTCAGTTATTTGTTTTTTTTCTAAGTTTAAATATTTACATGATTCTGTTATTATATTTTGAATGTTTGCATTGTCGTTTTTTTCTTTTAAAATTCTAATTGTTTTTAAATTATAATATAAAAAATTATTATAACATTTTGATAAAATAAAAAGAGTCATAGATTTTCCAATACTAGAAGGTCCACAAATTTTCAAACAATAAATATTTTTTCTTGTTTTATACTGAATTATAAAATGTTTAAAAATATCTCTTTTATCAGATCCCCAATATGTAAAATTTGATTTTATTTCAAATTTGAAAAATAATTCAAAAAATTTACTTAATTTATCTGGTTCAAGTATAGAATTATTTTTAGGATAATCAATTGTTAAATTTTCATTTTTATAATCATCATAATTCGTAAAATCTTGTATTAAAATTATTTTATTTAAATTTACAAAGTTTGGAATATAAATAGATTTAAACATTAATTTAAATTCATATTTATTATTATCTATTAGTATATCAGGATTGTAATTATATTTTTGACAATATTCAAATAATTCATATGTTGAACAAATTGATATATTGGAAATATCAATTTTTTCTTTATATAAGAAATTAAATTCAACAGGTATTAATTTAAAAAAAAATATATAAATAAAACCATTATATAGAATTAAGAAATAAGTTTGATAAACACAAATATCAATTTTTTTAAAATAATTTTTTTTCTTAAAATTATCATATATATCTTTAAATTTGAGCATCTTTTCATCCAATTTCATTGTTTTGTCATTTAAGTGCTTTTTTAAATTTTCATCCAGTTGGATAATATCCTCCTCCATTTATATTTTTATTATATAAAAATTTATAAATAATATATTAATTACTTTTTTTTTAAATAAAAATTATCAATTTATTAAATAAAACATATAATATATATTTTTTAATAATCTTATTTACAATATATTATTAATAATAATAAATAAATCCAAATTGATTTTGAAGATGATTTTGTTGATGATGGAAAAACTTATAGAAGTTCTAATGGATTTTTTTCTACTTCTTCTA
>JAEEGK010004919.1_pt1 | contig 32464 bp, 20 predicted proteins | sample 8958771 | NCBI WGS metagenome assembly JAEEGK01 (sample SAMN16246547, study PRJNA631951) | gut metagenome | biome: gut microbiome; feature: rumen; material: SC-attached | host: Bos | place: Iran: Karaj | collected 2018-10
TAAAAAAACAATAATATAATAATAAATCCAAAAATATTTTAAAATAATATTATCTTTTAACATTCTAAAATTTAATAATAATGTTATATAATTTTAAAACATATAAAAATGAATAAAAAATCAAATTAAAAAACTAATTAAAAAAAATAAAATTTTTTCTTTTAAAAACTAAAAACCTAATAAATTAATAACAAAAATATTATTTAATCATATTAGCCAAACTAGTTCTAGATATTCTCAATTGATCATTTCTCTTAATAACTTCTTTAGTATCAGTTAACTTTTCAATATAAACAATAGTAGCTTCTAAAGTAGAATAATAATAACCAATAGTAGTAAGTTTAGTAGTAGAAGTAGTAAAATTTTTAATCATTTGAGCAAATATAGAAATTTCAGGCATTTGACTTTTAATAATAATATAAAGAAAAATAGTCATTAATTCATCTCCTTCAATACTCAAAAAATCTTTTTTAATATATTTTTCCATATCTTTCCAAAAAACAGAACAACATTCTGTAATTTGATCACTAATTGAAGCAATAATTAACATTTTTTCAAAAGGAGTTTTATATTTTTTTATTCCTCTTAAAATATTAATTGCTGAAGAATATGGAATTAAATTTTTATCATTTTCCATTGCATCTTGTATAAATTCATCTTTTTTTGCTAAAGTATCTCTTGTTATTGCATGTAATTTTGGGAAATTAAATTTTTTATTATTAAATGAATTTACTGTATATCTACTTGGAGAAATTTTTGGTATTTGATTCACTTTTTTTTTATTTGAAGTTGTATCTATATTACTTTCATCTTCTTCATATAAAATTTGATTTCCTATTTCATCATCTTCTTCTTTAATATCTCCTAATGAGATTCTTTTTTTATCTTCTAATTGTTCTGTTATTATTTTAAGTTTTTTATTTATATTATCTTGATCTTCTTTATCATCTTTTCCTTCTTCTAATTTCTTTTTTTCTCTTTCTATTCTCTTATCTGCTAAAATTGATTGTTGTAATTTTAAAGTTTCATCATCTAAACAAAATTTAATTTGTATTCCTAAATCACTTGGTTTAACATCTTTTAAATCTAATAAAGTATCTTCTAATTTTTTTATTACATCACTCATACTTAATAAATATAAATCATATATTGTATCATATAATTTTCCTGTTTTAAAAGTTAAGTTTGTAATTAAGTTAATTAATTCATCCTTTTCATTATCAAAAACATGATAATCCATTACATTACAATAATAAAATTTTAATGTACATTGCATATTAATAATAAAATCTTGTAATTGTGATGTTATATTTGTTTCTAAAGTTTTAAAATCTTGTAAATGTGTTTCTGATAGAGATGGATATTGTTGAATTTTATTTTCTATTTTTTTAATTTCATCTTTTATATAATTTGAGAAATATTTACAAAAAAAATGAATAATTTTATTAATTGGATGATCTCTATTATCATAAATATGATCTTTAAATATTTTTACATGTTCTTTAACATTTAATCTTTCTCTTTTATATAATGCATCAGGACTATCTTCTAATAGTTCATCTGTATTAATTTCAAGAAAAGATCCTCCTAAATTTGAAGTAATACTTAATTCAGTAAAATTTGAAATATTTTTTTCTTTATCTTCTAATGAGAATATTTCATCATTATCATTTTCATTTTTTAATATTCTTGGGAATGTACTTAAATAGAATGCTTGATAGAAAAAAATTGATTGATATTTATATTGATTAAAAAAGTCATCTTTATCTAAATATTCTAAAAGATTTCTTATCCAACTTATTTGATTATTATCTTGATATAATCTTATTATATAATCATATATGTAATCATACCATGTAATATATTCTATATTTTGTGGATTTATACCTATTGGTTGAGATGAAATAAATGATTTTTTCTCAAATGAAATTAAATAATTATCATCATTTTCTTCATATTTTTCATAATTGTTTCTTAAAACTTTATTTATATTATTAAAATATCCTTGTTCTAATTGATTTAATTTTATATTGTTTTTTGTTTTAAAAGGATCAAATATTGTATTTCCCATTTTAAAACTTTTATAAATAAAAAAATAATTTTATTTTTATATTTTTTATTTTTTAATGATAAATTTTTCTATATAAATTGTAAATGTATAACAAACAATCTTCCTTAGGAGGAATTCATAAATTTAATAGTAAAGGAGTAATGAGGAATAGATTTGGAGAATTTTTATCATTAAAAAAAAATCTTGAAAATAAAGAATTATTAGGAAATAATTCATCAAAAGATTCAATTTTAAATGATAATGGGAACACAAGGTAAAAAAAACATTATATAAAATATATAAAATTAGCTTAATTAATAAAAGTAATATATATATAGAAATGAGTGAAAAAAATTCATTTGGAAGTGGAAATTCAAATTTTTATTTAGATTTATTTAATTCAACAAATGTAATTTACGAAGACTTAAAATCAAATTGTAAAAATTTTATATAATATAAAAAAATTATTTATTATCTTTAAATTTAATTAGTTACTAAATTACAACAATTACAACAAAGAAGAATTATGCCAAAATTTGATGAAGATGAAAATATACAAATTGATAAAGAAATAAAAGAATTAATTACAAATATGACATTAAAAGTAAAAAAAGCAGAAGGAAATATAAAAAAATTATCAAAAATGACTTTACCAAATCAAAGTGAAGAAGATATAAAAAATAATATGAAAATAAATTTAGCAGAAAAAATAAAAAATTTCACCCAAGAATTTAAAGCAAATGAACAAAAATATGTAAACAATTATAAAGAATTAGTAGGAGACACAAATGAAGAAGATGAAAAAAATAAATTTAATTATTCAAATAATTCAAATGAGGGTTTTTTAAATATTCATGCAGATAATCAATTATTAAGAAGAGATGAAGAAATATCAACTTTATTAAATTCTATTAATCAATTAGCAACAACATTTCAAGATTTACAAGTTATTGTTCAAGAACAAGGAACAATTCTTGATAGAATTGATTATAATATTGATACTACTGTTACTAATGTTCAGTCTGCTCATAAAAATTTAAAAGAAGCTACTAGGAGAATGAGAAAAAATTGTTTTAGAAATGCTACTATGACTTTACTTTCAATTATTTTTGTGGAAAGTGTTATTTTATTATTTAGATATACGTAAATTTTTATTATTTTTTTTTCTTTTATATGAAATAGGAATTTATATCTTTTTTTTTTGAAAGTAGGGTTTTTTGGAGAGTGGGTTTAATTTATGTTTTTTTATTTTGTTTTTTATTAAATTTTTTTTTTGTTTTTTTTTATGTTTTTTTATTTAATTTAATGTATTAATATTAAATTATTATAAGATATTTATTGTATTATAAAATACTATTTAATTGAAATCTAATAATTCATTGTTTTAGTTAAATAATTTTTAGCTCCACTTAAAATATTTCCAAATAAAGAATTTGAATTATTTTCATTTTGTTCTTTCTTTCCAGTAAACATATTTAAAATACTAGATGTTGTACTTTCAACTTGTTTTTCATTTAAATTAACTATTCTTTCAATTGAATTACTATCAGAATTAATATATAATCCTTCATTTACCATTTCATCAATAACTATAATTAATTGTTGATAAACTTTATAAATATTTTTTCTAGTAAGTGAATCTTGTACTAAATTAATTAAATTTTTTTCGAAATTGTTATAAAATTCACTTAATAAAACTTCATTATTATCCTCATCACTTCCTATAAATATAATAACTTCAGGACTTATATTTGAAAGTATATTAAATGAAAGATAATTAAAAATATCAATTCCATTACTTTCGACATTATTTTCTACTGCATAATGTGATATTTTTCTTTCGAATTCAAATTGTTTATTTTCATTATCTAAATTATAATCATTGGTATAATATTTTGAATAAATTCTCTTTCCAAAATTATCTAATATTATAATAAATTTAATGACACAAACAACGTCATTTAATTTATTTTGAGGAATTTCCATTTGTAAATGTTTTAAAAATTATGTTTTAATTAATATAAAACTCCAATAATTGCCTTATAAAAAAATAAAATTAAAAAAATATAAAATAAATAAATTCATATTTAAAAAGAAATAATTTAAATCAAAAATACAAAAGAACTAAAAATTCAAGCAATAAAAAAAATGCATTTAAATAATTCAAATAACTCAAATAAACCAAATGAATTAAATAAAAATTATTCCCTAGGAAACATAAATAAAAAAAAGTCTCAAGCAAACACTCAAAAAATATGTGTAATAATTCGTAAAAGACCTCTTTCTCAAAAGGAAATAGTAAACAAAGATGAAGATATAATTTCAGTAAATGAAGAAAAAAATTCAATAATAGTAAAAGAAAAAAAATTAAAAGTAGACTTAACAAAATATATAGAAGAACATAATTTTAACTTTGATTTAGTATTCGATGAAAAAAAAACAAATGAACAAATTTATTTAAAAACAGTAAGACCAATGATTCAATATACATTTTCAAACAATGCAAAAATTACTTGTTTTGCTTATGGACAAACTGGAAGTGGAAAAACATTTACAATGATGGGAAATAATGAAACAAATCCAGGTTTATATTTATTAGCATCATATGATATTTTTTCATTAATAGAAACAAAATATAAAAATATTTGTATTTATATTGCTTTTTATGAAATTTATTGTGGAAAAATATTTGATTTACTTAATTCAAGAAAGAATTTAAATATTTTAGAAGATTCAAAAGGTCAAATTAATATTGTTGGAATTACTGAAATTCAAGTAAATGATTTAAATTCTTTAATTAATATTATTAATTATGGAATTAATTTAAGAAGTGTTGGAATTACAGGAGCAAATAATGATTCAAGTAGATCACATGGGATTATTCAAATTAATTTAAAAGATATTAAAAATAAGAAATTAAAAGGAAAAATATCATTTATTGATTTAGCAGGAAGTGAAAGGGCAAAAGATACTTTAAATACTAATAAACAAACTAAATTCGATGGTGCTGAAATTAATAAAAGTTTATTAGCTTTAAAGGAATGTATTAGAGCTTTAGATCATTGTAAGAAACATACTCCTTTTAGAGGAAGTAAATTAACTTTAGTTTTAAGAGATTCATTTATTGGGAATTGTAAAACTTTAATGATTGCTAATATTAGTCCTTGTCAAAGTTCTTCTGAAGATACTTTAAATACTTTAAGATATGCTGATAGAGTCAAAGAATTGAAAAAAAGAAATGAAAGTAAAGAAAAAAATTATCATTCAGGAGGTAGGAAAATTAATAATAAATTTTCGAGAAATAATCATAAGATAATTAAAAATGTTATTCCTAATAAAATTTCTTTTAATAAAACTTATTCTAATTGCTTTAATGCTTTTGAAAAAAAAAGTAATAATAATGAACAAAATGATAATAAAATTGAAAATAAGATTAGTAAAAATAGTACAAGAACTATTATTAATAATTCTTTGGATTTAGGTAATAGTTTAAATAATAGTGATTTAATTAAATCTAAAACAACTGATAATAGTATAAATAAGATAAAGAAAAAATGTAAATCAAATAATGATATTGTTGATATTAATGATAATTCAAATTATACAAATAATGAAAAAAATAATAATAATAAACAAAATAATATTTCTTCTGTAATAATGAATAATAATGATCAAATTAAAGTTAAAACAAATTTTAATATAAACACTTTAAATTTTCTTAATGAATATACATCTTATAAAAATTATATTAATAATTCAATTGAAGATCCAGAAGAAATAAAAAGGAAACATGAAGAATATATTAATCAAATTAATTTAAAAAGAAATGAAATGTTAGTAGAACATAAAATTCATATTGGAAATATGGTACATTTCTTACAAAAAGAATTAGATATAATTAAAACAATAAATAATAATTTAGATGAAAATCCTGATTTTTTATATGAAACCTTAGAAAAAAATTATGAAGAACAAAATACATCTATATCAAAAATGAAAAATAATATAAAAGATCTAAGAAATATAATTCAAATGTCAGAAAAATTTTATAAATAAAAATTTTGCTTTTTTGTTGATATACAAAAAATTAACAAATTATATAAATAATTGTTAAATATATATATATATATATATAAATTTAAATGTTAATAATTAAATAACATAATTTTTACTTCCTGTAGAATCTTTATGACCAAAATGTAAATTCTCTTCACTTGAATCTTCTTCATTTAAATCAAAATTTTCTTTATATCTTTCTTTTAAATTTTTTTGTCTAACTCCATATCTTTTTAAATATCTTAATTCAATATTATCTCTATATCGATACCAAAAAGGCACACTTGAAGTTTTAAATATTTTTAATATTAACAAAATTGAATTTTCAATTACAATAAAGTAAAAAAATTTAGTTTTATTTTCAAAATAATAATTTCCAGCATTATGAGTATATAAAATTAATCCAATATTAGAAAATAAACCAATAAAGATAATAAAACTTTCCATTTTATTAAAAATTCCAATTCCTTTTGATTCACTCATAGTTTTAACATATTTTAAATAAATCATATTAATACCATTTGCTAATCTAGTAAATAAAATAAAAATTAACATAAAAACAAAACTAATTGGACAACAAACACCAAATTGCATAATATAACCAAAATTAAATATTATTGGAATACATAAATTTTGTATTTCTTCAGTTGTAATTTCACCTCTTGTATAATATTTAAATTTTTTAGATTTATTTTTTGTATAAATATACTTTTCCATTATTTGTTTTTCAAAAGTTTTTCTTTTATCTCTTAAATAAATTCCATTATAATATAACATTGAAACAATTGAAATCATATCAGAAATTAAAATAATTGTTAATTGATGTGCTAATTCATTAAAACAATCATCATATTCACAATTATTAAAATATTTTTTTATAAAGGCAATATAATATAAATTATAATTATAATTAAAAAATTCAAAAATTAATCTTTTTTTCAAAATATTATCTAAATATTCTTCTTTATCAGTTGGTCTTTCATATTCAGTTAAAATTTTTGCAATTTTTTTATATATAAAAGATAATAATTCTCTAATTAAAAAGATTAAAACTGGTATTAAAATTTCACCATATCTTTGAATAATATGATTTTGTCCTAAAATATTTTTTTGAAATAATTTATTAACTCTAATTTTAATTCTTTGAAAATAAAAAACACTCATATTAGAACCAACAACAGCTAAAATTGAAAGAAGTGTAATAACAATAGTAGAAATTTTTTTAATAAAAATATCAAATTTAGTTACTGCAGGAATTTTAATTCCTAAAAATGAAATATAAGAAACTTTAGAATAATTATCATCATATAAATTAGAAGTTTCAATTTTAAAAGTTTCCATTCCCCAAATAAAATTATAAACTCTTTCATAAGATTTCCAAGAATAAATATAAAAATGACCCCATAAAATAATAATAATTGAAAAAATTAAACTTACAATAATCATATTTGATTCAGAAATAACAAAACTTGAAATATGAACAAATAATCCTAAAATTCCAGGAAAAATTATCCATTTTAAAAAATGAGTAATCCAAGTAAAATAAAAACCAACAGATTCTCCAAAAACATTTCTAAAAGTTTTATTTATTAAATTAGAATTTACAGTTGGAAATGGGGGAACATATCCATTAATTAAATTAATAATATTACCATTTTCTTCTAATTCATCATGATTTTGTAAAATTAAAACTGATTTAAATACTCTATTAAAAATATTTTGTTGCTCTTTATTAATCATTTTTTCTATTAAATTTAAATCCATTATACTATGTAATATACTTGATATCATTCTACATTTATCTATTGTTCTAAATACACTTGAACATTTCATTTCTGTTTCATTATCTTCTATTGAATCACATTCATCACATAAATGATATTGATCATTTTTATCATATCTTCTAAATTTATTTGCAAAAGCTTTAATAAAACTTGTCATTGGAGGAAATAATTCAACTTTATTTAAATCATAATATTCATATTGTAATTTATTTAATTTATTTATTTGAAATTTAGTATTTAATTCTGCTTTTAAACTTTTTGTTTTTTTAACTTTATATTGTTTAATTCTTCTTTTTTCTTTATATTGATGATAAGTTGATATTCCTAATATTTTAAATTGAGTTTGATAATGAAGTGTTTCTGCAATATACATAAAAGTACTTTCATCAGCATAAAAATCCATATCTAATAAACCTAATTCATCAATATAATATTTAACTTTTATTCCACTAAATAAAGTAATAAAAAATTCAAGATAAGATATAAATTTTTTAAAATTAATATTTAAAACATCTTTATCTTTCTTTAAACAAAATTCAACTAAATGTTTTCTAAAATCATGAATATAATTAGAAAAAATATCTTGAATTATTTTTTTATATGAATAATCATTAACATTTGATTTAATAATTTCACCTTTATTCCATTTTTTCATAAATTCTATATGTTCTTCATCAGAATCTTCTGATGATTCTTCATCTTTTTGTATTCTAAAACTTTTTCCCCATTTTGGTACTAATTGAACTTTTTGATTAGGATTATCATTAGTTGTACTATGAAAATTTAATAAGGAAAAAGGATCATATTGTATTGCTTTTCCTCCTTCAAAATTTAAATTTTTTAATATATCATTTTTAATTTCTTTAAAATTTTTCATTTTTTCACCAATAGAATTATTTTCTTTAAATTTTTGTGGCATTTCTAAAGAAATTGAAAAATAAGTTCTTTTTTTTGCTAATTCATCTTCATAAGATAAATTAATTCTATTTTCTAAATTATGATTTTTAAAAGTTTTTATAAAATATGCATTAACAAAAGGTTGTAAAATTGAAAGACAATCTGAATCTCTTATTGCTGGTTTACTATCTGCTTTTAATAATACTTTTAAATGATTATATTCATCATCTGGAAAATATAAATAAATTACACTATTAAATTCTGTTGCAATTATTGGAAAACCTCTTAATTTTCCTAAAGGATATGATATTTCTTCTTGATTTAAATATGGTGAAATATTTTCATATGGATTATTTGCTAAAGAACTTTTTCTTAAACTTCCTCTTTCTAATATTTCTTCATTTAATTCAAAATTAGATTCTATTATTTTTTAGTTTTTTTATTTATATTAGATTTATTATTTTACTTATTCTTGTTAGTACTCCTTCTCTTTTTAATGATTCATTTTCATTTTCATTTTCAAATTTTTCATCCATTTAAAATTAAATAATAATAAATTGATTAAAGGAATATAATAATAAATAATAATTAATTGTTTATATTTTTATTTTCAAAAATGTCATCTAATATATATATAATTGTAAATGAAATTAATGCAAAAATAATTGAAAAAAAAATAATAAAATTCCTGATATGTTTACATTCTTTTGATACTTTTTTATCACTTACAGAATCATGATTATTCATTATGTTTTTATCTGTTAAAGAGTTTTGATTTTCAAATATAGAAAAATTAACATAATTTTCATATTCTTCAGATTCCAATAAATTAGAATCAAATTTAAATTCAACTTTTTCATAAAGAAAATTAGTAAAATCAATTTCATCAATTAAATTCTCAAAATCTTCACATAAATTTATATATTTAGTCATATTTCTAATATCTAAATTATCTATATCCTCAGAAAAATCACTCTCAGACATAATATTCCATTCATCTAAACTATTATTTTTGAATGAATTATCATCAGTATTTGGAATATTTGTATTTTCAAATGATATTTCAAAAATTGTTTTTTCATCATTATAACCAAAATTATTTTGATTAAGATTAATATTTTCAAAATAAAATTTTGAAATTTTACTATTTATTCTACCTTCTTCTTTATATAATTTATTAAAATATTTATTTACATAATTTTTAATATAATTAAATTCAGGACCAAATTTTTGGTGATTTTCATTGTCTTCAATATTTTTAACTTCTGAAAAATATAACCATCTATCACTCAAATTATCTTCATTTTCTTTTTTTGAATTGAAATATTGAATTAAATAATTTTCTACTATATTTAAATATAATTCATACTCAAGTTCATAATTATCTTTTATTAACATTTCGACAGGGAATTCCATTAAATTTTTATTTTCATTATTGTAATTTTTTAAATCAAATACTTGATTTATATTTGTATTTTTTATAGTGCATTTTAAATCATTTAAAACATAATGGTATTTCCTTTTTGAATTATTTTGAATTAAATTACCCATTATTTTAAAAATACATTTTAAAGTCTTATAATGTAAATTTTTAAATAAATAATCTTTTTCAATTTTCATATTAAAGCTTATATTTTTTTCATTATCCATTATTTTTAATTTTGCTTTAATTTTAATCCAATTTTCATCTCCCACTAAATCACAATATAACACATCACCATCAATAATATTTTTATAAAATTGTTCTTCTGTATTTATTTTAATGTCTTTTTTATTTACTTTTTTGGTTAAATTTAATATTTTTAAATTATTTGTATTTTTATATTTCTCATCTAATTTTCTGAAATTTTCAAGAATCATAATTTTAATTCTTTCAAATTTAGTTCTTTTATTTATAACAATATTAACTTTTGTAGATTTATCTTCATTTAATTTTACAATAAAATTAATCCCTTCTTTAAATTTATTTGTGACTGAATAATATATATAATTTTCTCGATTATTGTTTTGATTACTAAAATCAATTAAATTTAAATCACTTATTTCAGATTGAGAAAGAGCACTTTTGGTTTCATCTTTATAAGAGTAAAGAGAAACATTTATATCTTTATGATTATTTGGGTTATTCCCTAACATTTTTAATAAAAAAAAAGAAATAAATTAAAAAATATTATTTAGTTTCAACATGATTTTCTGAAAATGAATATTTTCTTATATTTTCAAATGAAGAATATTTGGAACTTACAAAATAATTATTTTTTAAATAACATATAATTATTCCAGAAATCATTAAAAGAAAAATTGATGAATAAATAAAAAATAATATTATAAAACTTATTTCTTTTTTAATTTTACAAAAATTTTCAATTTCTTTTTGAGTCCATAACATTTTTTCAATTTTATTTTTAAAATCTTGATAAGGAATATCTAAAAGTAATTTATCATTAAAATAATAATTAACATATAATCCATTTTCTTTTTGAATTAAATGAATAACCATTTGAGAAGCAAAAGGAATATATTGAATTTCAATATTAAAAGCATTTTTTAAAAAAACTTGCATAGATGATAAAGTCGTATCATGACCAGAATAAAGAACATATTTTGGACTATTATGAACATTATTAATAATACTTTCCATATTACCAATTAAATTTTTAAAATTTAAACTAGATGCTAAAATTGCACTAAATTCTGCATCATTTCCTAATTTAATTTCAAAATGTTTTAAATGATTATATTCAATACAATCTTTATATAATTCATCTTTATTTATATTTAATTGATTTATTAATGAAATATTTCTATTATCAAAATAATCACAAATATAAGCACCACATACAATTTCAACTAAAGTATAATTTATATTTAAATTATGTTCATTTGAAATTTTATTTAATAAACTAAAATATTTAAAAATAAAATCACCCATAAAAGAAATAATTTTAGGACTAAAATAATTATTTTTTCTATATTTATTTAAAATAATACAACTATCTTTTTTATCATAATAAAAAACAGGAATATTATTACTATATTCAATAGTATGAATAGGAATTATTTTTTCTAAACTATTATTAAAAAAACCTCTTAATTGAGCTTGTGCTGATTGAATACATCTATTTCTTTCAGTTGAATAAACTAAAATATCATAAAAAGTGAAATTTTTATTAAAAAAATTTTTATATCTTTCTCTATTTCTACTTCCTAATATATAATGTTGCATTATTCCTATTTTAGTCATTTCACATTCACCATCCCATAATTCACCAAAAATATCTTTTGAATCTTCATTAAGAAAATTACATGGTGCCCTTGCTCCATGTCTAAAATGTTCATATACAAATAATAATTTTGGCTCTTTTGTTAATATTTTTTTGGTTAAAAAAATTAAAATTAACGTAATTGAATTTAACATTTAAATTAAATTTATAAATATTATTTTTATTTATTGATAAATTTTAAATTATTTTTTTTTATAAATAATTAATTTTAAAATGAAAAATGGTAATAGTAAAAGAAATAAACCTGATTATAATTTTTCACCATTCTCTTTAAGGAACACTCAAAGTACTGGAATTATATCAAATAAGTCAAATCCAAAAAAAAAAATTGTTATTAAAAAAAGTATTCCTGTAAATAAACAGAAAATAAAAGAAAAAGAAAGTGAAAAAGAGAAGGTTAAAGAAAAAGAAAAAATAATTTTAAAAGAAAAAGACAAAATTAAAGAGAAGAAAAATCAAAAAAAAATATTTTCAGTAGATAATTCAAATAATATAATATCACCTGATATATTTAAAGATAATATTTTAAATAAAAATTCGAATTTAAATACAATTCCAATTTCATTTGGTAAAGATGATTTATTACCAAAAGAATTTTTTCAAGATGACATTGTAAGTGGATCAAGTTTTATAATAAGTGATATTCAAATGCCAATTATAAAAGTAGAAAATAAAATTTCAATTCCAATTCAAAATTTAATAAATGAATTAATACAATATGAAAATATAAGAAATACAATTATGAATTGTATAATTAAAAAAAAAATATGTTTAAAAACAGGAAAAATTATATTTAATACATTTAGAGATGAATTATATAATAATGAATTCTTATTTTATTATTCAAATCATAGATGCAGTAGAATAATATGTAAACCATTTATTATATTTCAAACTAAAAAATTACATAAATCCAAATCACAAATTTATGATAATAATTCAGGTAAAAAAACAGCAACAAAATTATTAGATAAAGAAATAAAAATCCAAAGCCCACGTAAAATTCAAGAATTAAAAATAAATTTAAACTTAAAAAATAATGAAGAACAAAATAATATAAATAATGCAGTACCATCATTATTAGATACATCAACAATAACAAATGCAATAGCAAAAGATATGAATGATAATATGACAACAGTAAAAATTGAAAAAAGACAATCATTATTCCCAACAAATAATTCAGCATTTCATTTAACAAAAATTCCACAAAAAAACCAAGAAAATACAGAAAATGTAAGATTAAATATTGCTTATAATAAAGCAAAAGATGCTGCAAGAGTTGTAAGAAGATTAGAATATTCTTATAGTATGAGAATTAGTATTTTATTATCTAAACCAGTTTTTCAAAAAAATGCAAAAATTATTCAAAATTGGTGGAGAACTTTAATGTTTATTAAAAAAAATAAAGGAAAAATTATTAATTTTCAAAGATTTTATAGGGGACATTTAGCTAGAAGAGCTTTTTGTGATTGTATGAAATTATATTTTAAAATTATGCCTTTTATTAGAGATATTGATAAGATTATTTCGAGGAAATGTTGTATATTTGCTTTTAATGTTTTAGTTCCTAATTTTGCTATGTTGAAAAATTATAATTTAATGAAACCTAGAATTGATAAAATTAATTATTATTTAAAAAAATTTGCCAAAAATCAACAATATATTAGAGAAATCAAAACTGTTAGTAAAAAATTTATTTGGAGATGTCAATATACTAAACAATCTGTTCAGTTTGATATTTATTTAAAAATTAAAAAAATTCAATCTAATGTTAGAAGATTTCTAATGCATAATAGTGATAAAGTTATGTTGAATTATTCACATTTATATCATCCTTATTTATATTATAAATTAAAATATAAGGATAAAAAATATAAAAATAAAATTAATGGATTAAATAAATGTGTTAAAAAATTTAAGGAATTGAATTTAAAAGCAAATAAAAAAATTAGGAATAAATTTGAATATTTAGGATATCTTTTGAAAAAAATTTTATTTAATCGATTAAAATTAGCATATAAAAAATCATTACAAGAAAAAAACGCAAAAAAACTTAGAAAAATATTATTAAAAAAGATAATTAATAGATATAATAATATAAAAAAAGATAGAAACATTAAAAACTATTTTAATAAATGGAAGAATTATACTCAATATTATAATAATTATTTAAAGAATAAAATATGTGATAAACTTAAAATTATTGAAATTATTATGAAATATAATAAAAAATATAATGAGAAATTATTTCTGTTATTATTAAATATAAAATCAAAAGAAGAAAAGAAAAAAAAGGAAAATTTGAGAAAGAATTTAACAAAATTAATTAAGATTTATTCAAAAAGAAATGATAAAGAATTTTATAAAAATATGTTAAATAAATATTTAAAAAAATGGGAAGTACAATCACATAAAAGAAAAGTATTAAAAGCAACAAATTTAATAAATAAGAATTTTAGAATTTATCTCAAAAAAAAGAATGAAAAAAAAAAGAATAAATTATTAAAAATATTCAATATGAATCAACATATATTAAGAAATTATTTAAATAAATGGAAACATGTAAATATACAATTTCAATTAGATGCAAAAAATTTTTTTACTTTAACAAAGAAAAAAGTATTAATCAATAAAAGAAAAAAATATTTAAAAAATTCGTTTCAATCTTTAGAAAGAAGAGAAAAGATTTTATTAAAAAATAAGTTTATACAATTAAAAATTAATACTGGAATGAATTATAGAAAAATTTATTTATCAAATACTCAAATTTCATTTTTAAATAAAAATAAAAAATATTTGTCAAATAAAAAATATCGTATGCTTAAATATTTAATTAATAAAATAAATAATGAGAAAAGAATAGGAAGATGGGATAAAGTTTTAGAAGAATGTTTTTATTATTGGAAAAGTTTTGGTAAAATATCTCAATTTAAAAGATTAATTGGAACTAAAATTAAATTCCTATGTAATTTAAATAAAGTCTTAATAAAGCAAAAATTATTAAGATGGTATAGAAAAATAAAAAATATAAAAATTTATATGGCAATATGGCTTATTCAAAGAAAATATCATTCATATAAAAGAAAAAAATCAAACAAAATTAAAAATAAAAAGAAATAAGAAATATAATATATAAGAAATAATTATTTTTTTTAATTAAATTTATAAATTAAATAAATTTAATAAAATAAAATAATTAAAATTAATTATTTTTATAATTAAAATAATAAAAATTTAAAAATTCTAGAAAATGTCAGAAATAAAATATACTTTAGCAGAGCATCCAAAATTAGGAGAAAAAAAAGAAGATATTTTATCTCAACATGAAATGTCAAGAAAAGCAATAGATCATATTTTATTAAATGAAACAAAAACAAAATATTATCCAGTTCATGAATTAAATGAATCATTATATCTTCATTTTAAAGGTTTTTCAAAAATTGATAATTTATCAACTTTTAAAAATTTAAAAGCATTATATTTAGAAGGAAATAAAATATCAAAAATAGAAAATTTAGATTCTTTAATTAATTTAACAAGTTTATTCCTTCATGAAAACACAATACAAAAAATAGAAGGATTAGACAATTTAGTTAATTTAACAAATTTAAATTTAAGTGATAATCTAATAAAAAAAATAGAAGGAATATCAAAATTAATAAATTTAACAGATTTTTTAATAAAAAGAAATAGAATTGGATTTGAAGGATTAGAAGATTTAAAAGGTTTATTAGACACTGGAAAAGAATTAAGAGTTTTAGATATAAGTGATAATTATATTCAAGATGTAAAAATTGTCGATGAAATATTATCAAAAATTCCTAATTTAAAAGTTCTTTATTTAAGTGGAAATGAAGTAACAAGAAAAATTCCAAATTATAGAAAAACACTTATTGGTAAAATTAAAAATTTAACTTATATTGATAATAAACCTATTTTTAATGATGAAAAAAGATATGCTTTGGCTTTTTGTAATGGAGGTTATGAAGAAGAAAGAAAAGAAAGAGAAAAAGTTAAAAATGAAAAGAAAGAAAAAGAAGAAAAAAGAATTAAAGAATTTAGTAATTTTTATAATGAAATGTATGGAATTCCAAAAGAAGAAATCAAAGAAGAAGTTAAATTAAGTGAAGATGAGAAAGAAAAAATTAAATTGGAAAAATTACAAAATATTAAAAAGAAAAGAAATTTAAATAATGATATTTTTGCAGAAAGTGATATTACTTATTTACCTGAAATACCAAAAAGTAATTTTGAAATTCCTAAAAATGAAATTGAAGTTAAAGAAGAAAGTAAAAATGAAGAAAAAGAAAATAATATAAAAAATGAAAATGAGGAAAAAAACTTAAATGATAATATTAAAGAAGAAAAAAAAGAAGAAATTGAAGAAAAAAATAATAATGAAGAAGATGAAATTCCTCCTTTAGAAACAGTTGAAAAAAATATTAATGAAAATAATTCTAATTCATTTAAAGTTCCTATTAAAGAAACTGATTTGGATGAACTTGATTAAAAATAAATTCTTTTAAATAAATGAATAAAAATAAATTATATTTTGAAAAAAAATCTATATATATAATATTATATTTGAAAAATAATTATAAATTTTTTTCAACAAAACTTGAAAAAAAATAAAAAAAATTAAAATATATATTTATTAAAAATAATTAAATTAAAAAAATTAAAAAATTTTACTACATCAAAAATCCAAAATTTGATTTTAATAATAACAAATCTAAACAAAATAAAAAAACAATTTTTATCTATAATAAAAATAAAAAAAAAGCTTTTTAACATAAAAAAAAATAATAAAAAAAAAAATGAGTTCAGAAAAAAAAGCAAAAAAAGAAGATCCTAAAAAAGAAAAAGAAAATTCTGAAAAAGAAATAAAAGAAGAAAAAGAAGATAAAGAAAAAGAAAAAGAAAAAGATTCTCAAGAAATAGAAAAAGAATCAGCAAATACAAAAGCATCAGGAACATACGGAATAACAGTAAAAGAATTAGAAGATTTAATGGGAGCTTACAAAGAAAGAGGTTCAGAATTTCGAGATTTAAAATTAATAGAATCATTAGGTGGAGTAGAATCAATATTAAAGAAATTAAAAACAGATTCAAAATATGGTTATATTACAGATGAAAATAGATTAAATGATTTCGGTTCAAATAAAGTTTTCGTAGAACCAGTTCCACCATTTTGTGCTTATGTTTGGGAAGCACTTGAAGATTTAATGGTTAGAATTTTAATTGCTGCTGCTATTGTTCAAATTGTCTTAGGTGCAACATTAAGTGATGATCCTTCAAAAGATTGGATTGATGGTTTAAGTATTGTTGCTGCTGTTCTTGTTGTTACTTTAGTTGGTTCTATTACTAATTGGAAAAAAGAACATAAATTTCATGAATTAAATGATATTCAAAATGAAGGTACTACTTATAAAGTTATTAGAAATGGAAATCCTTTTGATATTCCTAGTGATGATTTACTTGTTGGTGATTTAATTCAAATTATGGTTGGTGATATTATGCCTGCTGATTTATTATTAGTTGATGGTAATGGAATTAAAATGGATGAAAGTTCTTTAACTGGAGAAAGTGAAACATTGAAAAAGGACGTTTTTGAAAAATGTATGGATTATGTTAAAAATAAAAAAGGAGATAAACCACCTTCACCTTTATTACTTTCTGGAACTAATTTAGTTGAAGGGACTGGAAGTGCTATTGTAATTGCTGTTGGTGATCATAGTCAAAAAGGTATTATTAGAAGAACTGTTGATAATGCACAAGAAAATAATAAAACACCACTTGAGGAAAAATTAGAAGATATTGCTGAAAAAATTGGTTATTTTGGAATGTTTGCTGGTATTGTTACTTTAATTGCACTTATTATTAGATTTATTATTAGTTTTATTACTAATACTGATGAATATCATAAAATGACTGCTGAACAAGGATTACTTAGTGCTTATGTACAAAATAATCATCATGAATTAAATAATGGTCAAATTATGTCTTCTGTTAATGCTGAGTTGACTAATCCTAAAAAAAATATTACTAATGATTTACTTGATATTATTATGTTATGTGTTTCTATTATTGTTGTTGCTATTCCTGAAGGTTTACCACTTGCTGTTACTTTAAGTTTAGCTTTTTCTATTAAAAAATTAATGGATCAACAAAATTTAGTTAGGAAAATGCATGCTTGTGAAACTATGGGTGGTGCTAATTTTATTTGTACTGATAAAACTGGGACACTTACTAAAAATGAAATGAATATTTTTAAGATATTAACTGCTAAAAATGAAATTATGTTAAAGGAAACTTTAGATGTTGAACATAGTGAAAATTTACATAAAAAAGCTGAATCAAATAAAAAAATGAGAGAAGATCATCAAGCTTATTTCCCTAATGAAAAATATTGGGAAATATTAAAAACAAGTATTGCACTTAATATAGATGGTACTATCAAAATATTAAATAAACCAAATATTAATGGTGACTTAGAAGAATGTGAAACAAAAAATAAAACAGATAATGCATTTATAGATTTTCTTTATAGATTTAAATCACCAATTAGTGCAGAAAGAAAAATATATCAAAAAGATAAAAGATTTTATAAACAAATACCATTTGATTCAAAACGTAAAAGAATGACAACATTTATAGCAAATGATAAACTTCCAACAAAATATCGTTTATATACAAAAGGTGGAGCTGAAAATGTTAAAAACATATGTAAATATTATGTTGACCCTGATACAGGTGAAAAAAAACAAATAGGAGACCAGCAATTAAATTTAATAAAAGACACAATTGAAAATTTTAATAAACAAATGTTACGTTCATTATATATATGTTACAAAGATATGACAAAAGAAGAATTTAAAAATGCAGAAACATACAAAAATTCAAAAGGTTTATTCTTAGATCAATATGATTTAGTATTCGTAGCAGTAGTAGGGATTCGTGACTCACTTCGTAATGGAGTAAAAGAAGCAGTTTTAAAATGTCAGAAAGCAAGAGTAACAGTAATAATGGTAACTGGTGATAATATAATAACTGCAACTGCTATTGCTAAAGATTGTCATATTTTAGGAGAAGATGTTAATTTAGAAAATATGACACCACAAGATATTGAAGAAGATACTGATTTAACAAATGATCCTACTAAAAAAGATGCACATATTGAAAGTGTTTTAAAAAATAAACCTAAAGCTATTACTGGTAATACTTTCTATCAAGCTGTTGGTGGGTTAATTTGTAGAATTTGTGGTGAAGATACTAATACTTGTAAATGTCCAAAAACACTTGCAGAAGCTGAACAAATTGCAAAGGAAACAGGACAACCACAAAAGGAAGTTAAAAGTGATACTATTAAAGAAAAAGATAAATTTCTTGAATTAACAGAGAATTTGAGAGTTATGGCAAGATCACAACCTATTCATAAATATGCTCTTGTTCTTGGTTTAAAAGAACTTGATAAAATTGTTGCTGTTACTGGAGATGGTACAAATGATGCTCCTGCTTTGAGTAAAAGTGATGTTGGTTTTGCTATGTTTGCAGGTACTGATATTGCAAAAGAAGCTAGTGATATTATTATTATGGATAATAATTTTTCATCTTTGGTTATTGCTATTATTTACGGAAGAAATATTTATGATAATATCAGGAAATTTTTACAATTTCAATTAAGTGTTAATTTCTGTGCTTGTCTCCTTGTTTTTATATGTGCTTGTATTGGAAATGAAAGTCCATTAAGGACTATTCAAATGTTATGGATTAATTTAATTATGGATTCTTTGGGTAGTTTAGCATTAGCAACTGAACCACCATATGATGCTTTATTAGATAGAGAACCAACAAAAAAAGATGAAAGTATTATTAATGGTAAAATGTGGAAACATATTGGAGGACAATCTTTATTTCAATTATTTTTATTATTATTTTTATATCTTTATGCCCCTCATTTTATAAGAGAAACTGATTATGTTAGATTAGCAGAAAATTACATAATTCATCATTGTTATGGTAAATTACCAGGTAATATTAAAAATTTAGATAATATAATTTATGGTACTGGAACATATTGGGGAACAAGAGATAAATTAAAACATGGAATGAATGAAATTCAATGTGGAATGTATGCTGATAGACAGGATTTATCAGTTGCATTTACACAATATACAAGTGTAAATGGAAATTCAGCTCATATGTCAATTGTATTTAACGTATTTGTTATTTATACACTTTTCAATCAAATTAATTGTAGAGTACTTGATGATTCATTAAACATTTTTATAAGAATTAATAATAATTTTTTCTTTCCATTAATTACTTGTTTGGAATTATTCTTACAAGTTATTTTAATAGAATGTGGTAAAGAAGCTTTTAAAGTAACAGAAAGAGGTTTATCTTATCAACAATGGTTAATTTGTATTGGATTTTCAGCTACTACATTTATATTATGTATAATTTTGAAATTTATTCCAATTGATAAAAAAATACAAGAATTTTTAGATATTAATGCTAAAGGAAGTAAAGTTGGAAATATTGATGATTTAGAAGCAAATGCTTCTGTTTCAAAAGATAAATTAGTTGAAAAGAATAATATTAATTTAAGTGTTATTGCTAATAAAAAAGATGAAGTTGCTCAAGAAAATAATGATAAGAAATTAGAAAAACAAGAAAGTAGAATATCAAGAAGTAATAAAAGAAAAGCTAGTATTGGTGGTACTATGAGAAATAAGAAAAAAGATGTAAATTTTACAAACAATAATAATTAAAAAATTTATAAAATAGATTTTTAATTTTTCTATATTTTTTAATTATATAAATAAAATTTTTTTTAGTTTAAAATAATATATTTTTATTTATAATATTTATAATTATTTATTATATTAAATTATAATATACTACTTTTCATTTTATTTTGAATATAAATCTGAATTTTTATTTATTTCTTCCATTTCTAATTTATTTAAATCTTCATTATCTTCTTTAAACCAAAAATGTTTTAAAGCATCTTCAGCAGAAATTCTTTTCTGTGGATTTAACTCAAGCATTTTTTTTAAAAAATCAATACCATTATCACTAATACCACTTTTTCCAAAAATTTCATCAATTTTATTATCATAATTTTTAAACTTAACTTTAGTTAAATTTTTCCCAACTAAATTTTTCCAATTAGGCCAAATTTTACTATTAACAGTACCACAAACAGAGAAAATTTTATCTAATTGATCAATTTCATTTTCTCCTTGAAAAATTGGTTTATTTAAAATTAATTCTCCTAATAAACAACCAATACTCCAAATATCAATTTCAGGGCCATATCTATTAACAAATAATAATAATTCAGGGGCTCTATACCAAAGTGTTACAACAATTGGAGTGTAATGTCCTAATGGTGAAGAATATTTTCTACTTAAACCAAAATCTCCTATTTTTACAATTCCATTTTTATTAATTAGAATATTTGATGATTTAATATCTCTATGAATTACCCAATTTGAATGAATGTAATTTACTCCTTTTAAAATTTGATATATTATACTTTTTATATTTCTCATTGAAAACATATAATGATGTGTTATTATTAAATTTTTTAATTCATAATCCATATATTCCATTATTGCATATATTTTATCATATGATGAGCCACAGACTATTTCTTTATATGATATTATGTTGTTGTGATTTAATGAAAATAAAATTTTTATTTCACGTATTGAAGTTATTGGGAAACCATTATCATTATTTAGATTCAATTTTATTTTCTTTATTGCTACTATTTCATTATTATTTTTATCTTTTGCTTTGTAAACAATTCCATAACTTCCTTCATTTATTTTTCTTATTGGAATAAAACTTTCAATATCCCTTTGATTGAATATTAAAGAATATTTATTATTATTTTGCATTTATTATATAAAAAGACATTTGTAAAAAATAATATTAAATAAATATGTCAATGAACAAAAGATATGATATGCAAATTAATATTGCCAACGAACTCAGAGATAATTATTTTAACTTCAAACAAAATCAACCTTCAATAATTGAACCAATTAATTATCCAATTTCATTAAGTGAAGTTAGAACTCAATTAATTAATTGGTTAATTTTCCTTTGTGATAATTTAAATTTTTCAATTCAAACTCTTAATAGAAGTGTTATTATTTTTGATCAATTTATTTCAAAAAATCAAAAAATTGTTTTAACACAAGAAAATTTAAAATTAATTGCAATTTCTTCTCTTTCATTAGGAACTAAACTTGAAGAAATTAATTGTAATTATACATCCTTTTTCACAGAAAAAGTTTTAAATTCTCCTCAATGTGAAATATATAAAAAATCAGATTTAACAAAAATGGAATTTGAAATTTTAAAAAAATTAAATTTCAAAACATTATATTCAACAGCTTTTGATTTTGCTTCAATTTATTTACAATTATTTAAAATGTATTGTAATTCAAATGAATTTTTATTTCAAAATTTTACTCAAGTTTATGAAAGTCAATTAAAATCATATTTATTAAATGATATGTTTATTACAATGTCCCAAAGTGATGTTGCATATATTGCATTTTCAAATAGTTTTAATTATATGGGACTTAACAATATTATATTTAAAAATATTGAATATCTTTTATTAGGTTCTTTTATTATTAATTCAAAAAATGATGAAAATATTAAATATCATAATAATATGAATAAGGGTAATAAATGTAATTACTTAGCTCTGAGGTCGTTGTAAAATTTTAATGATTTTTTCAATTTTTTTAAATCTTTTTTCTGTTTATAGATATAAGAGTTAATGATACTCAAACTATCATTCTATAATATGTAATTAAATGAATATTTTAGAATTATAAATAAAATGTAATAAGAATTTGTATATATGGTTAAAAGTATTAAACCAATTTTTTTTGGTTTTATTTAGTTATATAAAAATATTCTTGTTGGCATAAACCTATTAAATGATTTAAAATATTATAAAATGGATCCATAGTTATTATATTTATAGATCTGTTAATTTTGTTGTATAAGTTTATAATTATTTATGTCATCCTTTAAACTTAGGGAAAATCGAAGTATTAATTATATAATTTTTATCTTTAAATTAACATTAATATTATAATAACAGTATTATTTTTATTTGAACTTTATGGTATAAATTTTAATTAAACATTCATTTATTTTATTTTAAAAATAATTTTGAATATATTAATAATCTTTAAATACTAATAAATAATTTAAATTAATAATTTATTAATTTCATTTTGAATATTTTTATTATATTCATCAATAGCAGCATTATTAACATTAATATACTCTTCAATAAATCTTTCTAAATAAGGATGTTCTTCATGAATAACATCTTTATCATCAACAACAACAGGACCTGCTAATTCCCATCCTTTAGGTAATGGTCTTGTTAAATTTGCAAAATTTAAATTTTTTCTTTCTTCTAAAGTAATATCTTCTTTTTTTTTATATGTTTTAAATTGAGGAAATTCACCTGAAATTGTTCTTAACATATTTTTATAAAATTCATAATTTTTATTAAAATGTAAATTTCTTCCTAATACAAATATACCAATTTCACTTTTTTCTTCATTATATTCAAAATCTTTAACAAGATTTATATTTCTTTCTTTATAATTACATACTATACTATTTACTTCTCTTTCATTTATATTTTTATTTTCTTCATTTGAATTTTTATTTTTATCATTTATATAAAGAAAATAACCAAATATTTCTATAAATACTGGTTCAGTTTCTGATACTTTTGCTTTGGAAACTATTCTTTCTAAATAATCTTGATATGCATTATCATCATTTAATTTTGGTTTTTCTTCTTCTTTTGGAAATTCTTTGAAATTATTATTAAATAAAAATGGTAATGGATTATTTAATCCTCTTATTAAAAATTGATTAAATAATTCTTCTTTTACCATATATTCAAATGGAATAAAAATATTTTGATAAAATACTTTTGAACATAAATTATTTTTATAATAATCAAAATAGAATCTTAAAAGTTTTTGTGTAATTAAAATTGATTCAAATATTTTTTTAACTTCTTTATCATTTAAAAAAAAACTTCTATTATTAAAAACTTTACTAACTGGATTAGATAAATTTACAATTTTATTAAATTTTGTAATTTTTTCTTGAATTAATATTCCTTCATCAATAAAAATATAATTTATAATATCTTCATAATAATAATCTTTATTAACAATATTTCTTCCTTTTCCAGATTTATAAAAATCATAGTTAATAGCATAAGTACAATTTAAAATATCATAATTTTTATAAAAATTAGAAACTCCCATTGTTATATCATAAATAAAAGTTAAAACATTAACAGAATGAAAAACAAAAACCATATTAATTTGTTTTTTTATTGGTTTAATATTTCTTAATTGATTAACATAATATTGTTTAAGTACATTTTCATAATTTTTATTTTTTTCAAAATAAAAAAGTGAATAATGAGGAAAAATTATATTTGAACTATATCCACATTTATTAGCAAAATCAACTAATTTATCTTTTATATTATTTACTGTAAAAGGATCAGGTCCAAATATAAACATAATTTTATTTTTATCTTCATTTTTATTATTAATATTTTCTTTTGAATTTAATTTTTGTATTTCATCAAATAATTCATTTTTAACTTTTTTATAATCACTATAATTAATAAACTTATCATTATTAAATTTTAAAAATTCATATTCAAACATTTCACTAATTGCATCACTAATATTAGTTAAATTAAAACTATTAGAAACAGCGGATAAATCTTCATATTGATTTTCATGAAAAGTATTAATAACAATTTCATATTCAAATAATTTTTCTCTTGATAATGATTCAACTTTTCCTCTCATTAATGGATTATCCATCATAAATTCAATAACACTTCTTGCATAACCTCTCATTCTTTCAGTATTACCTCTTAAATAACAAATTAATTCATTTTTTAAAATACCACTTAAAGGAAGATGATTAGTATCTTCAAATATAAATAAAAAAATAGTATATTGTAATTCTTCAACAAAAGAAAATGATTTTATATTCTTATATGATACAATAATATTACCAATTGAATTATCTGAAAATGTCATATAATCTTCATAAAAATTCATTCTACCAGAATAATAAATAAACATTTGATTATGATCTAATTCAACTTCATTACTATCTGGAAACATATATGGTATGTTATATTCATCTTTATAAAATGATAATGCTCTATAATCTATATCTTTTAATTTTATTTTTGTTAATGATATTAAAATTTGTTGAGGATTGTAATTTGGGTCTTCTTTAAAATGTTGAGTTGTTGTTTGAATAAATTTAAATGGTATTATGTCACTTGTTAAGTTAAATAATTCATTGTAACAATGTAGAAATGTATCACAAAATAATAATGAACCAATTAATTTATTTTTATATGGAGAAAAAATATTTTTTACTTCAAATCTTAAAACTATTGTTTTATTATCTTTTTGATTATTTGGATCTAATTTATCTAAAATAACATATTGTTGAATATCAATTAAAATATTATTTACTTTAATTAAATTATTATCATTGTGTTTTATATTATTTTCTTTTTCAAATTTTATAATAAAATCATTTAATTCTTTCATTAATTTATCTTTTCCTCTATTAATTTGAATTTTTCCTAAAATAAAATCAAATTGTAATTTCCTAGAAAAATTAACTAAAATATAATATAAATTAAAAAAATAAAAGACTTCATCATAAGCTCTTGTATTAATAAAATCATATTCAAAAGTTTCATCATTTATATCAAGATAACTTTTTTGTAAATCATATAAAAAAATAGTTCTTCCAATTCTAACTCCAGTTATAGGATCCATATTTTCATAAGTTAAATGAAAAGCAGGAAATTTAGTATCAAAAACAGTTTTATACATAAGTTCTGTTGAACATTTATCATTAAATTTTATATTTGTATTTACACCATATAAAACTCTTGGTGAAGGTAATTCTTGTAAAAATTGATAAGTTGTATTTTTTTCTTTTTCATAATTTAATCTTATTAATTCTAAATTTTGATTTTCATTTAAATTTTCTTCACTTCTATTTAGTTTTTTATTAATAGGATCTTTATTAAAATAATTACAAAAATCAACAAAAATATTTTCTAACATATTAGTTTTAATATTTATTAAATTAATAGCAGCATTAGTATCAATTTTATGATATAATAATTCTAAATCATCAGAAATATCAATTATATCATGATTCATAGTAAAAAAACCTAATTTTAAACAATCAAGTGCAGTTGCAGTTAATAAAGGCCATCTATCAATTAATATTATTTTTTCTCTTTGATTTTCATCTAATGGAATACCAAATTTTTTAATTGGTTGACTCCATTGAACAAACTTTGATATTTTTAATATTTCTAAATTTTCACTTAATTCTTCATCTTCTTTTGAAACAATAAATAATTCAACATTATTTAATTTTGAACATATTTCATTAAAAAAATTTCCAGTTGAAGGAAGTGAAAAAATAAATATTCTTTGTAAAGTAATTATAATAAAAGTTTCATTAAAATCATAAGGAATAGATAATTGTTCAATTTCATAATTTGATGATGCTCCAAATAAAAGCCATTTAACAAATTTTTCCATTAATTTACTATATGAACAATCATATGATGTAATTAAAAGTAAACCATCAATTTTTTTTGCTTTCATTATAGAATATAATTGACTTATTCTATTTCTGAAAAAATAATGAAGATTTGGATTATTTGGAACAAAAGTTTCCATTTGATATATTATAAATTTTTGTTTAAATTTTTATTTTAAAATTAATTTTTTTTATTTTAATTTTTAAATAGGATATATTTAAATTATGGGATAAATAATTTTATTTATTTTTAATATTTTTATTGTAATATTATAATAAATTTATAAATAAATTTTTTATTTTATCTTAATGAGCGAAGAGGAAAAAAAAGAAGTAAATGAAGTTCCTCCACAAGATTTTAAAGAAGATTTACCAAATGAAGAAGAAGAACCAGTTGATGAAGAACTTCAAAAACAAATGAAAGATGTAAAAATTGATGATTCTGTTTTTTCAGGTGAACACAAAAAAGGTGATAAGAAAAAACATGATAAAAAAAATTCAAAAAAAAAAGGAATTGATTTTATGGAATATGCAAGTAAAAATAATATTCAAGTAAATATTGAATATGAAGAAGATAAATTTGAAAAAAATAAAAATTATCATGATAACAAAAATAAAAATTATAATAATAATAATAATAATAAAAAATATGATAATAAAGGTAAAAATTATAATAAAAAAGGATTTAATAAAAATAATAATAATAATCAAAATAGACCATATAAATTTGGAGGAAATAAATTTGATTCTTTTAATCAAAAACCAAATTTTGAAAATCATTTTTATCAAGTACCTAAATTTAATAATGATACTGAAATAAAAAATTTTATTGAAAATTTATTTAATGAAAATACTCTTAATAAAGATTTATATTTGAGAAATAGATTAAATGATAAAGGACAAATTTTAGTTTATGATTTAGAAAAATATACTGCATTAAAAAAAAATAATGTTGATTCTAATAAAATTATTGATTTATTAAAAGAAAGTAATAATTTAGAAATTAGTGAAATTGATGGTAAAAAGTATATAAATGTTAAAAATTATTCACAATTAAATTTATTAACAATTGAACAAATTAATGAAAATAAAAATAAAATGAAAATGAATAGATTACAAAATATGTATCCTAATCAAATGGGATTTAATCCTTATGGATTTAATTATGGCCAAATGCAAAATTTTATACCTAATCAAGGATTTTATCCAATTCCCCCTCAGAATATGTATATCCAACCACCACCTTTTAATAATAATAACAATAATCAATAAATAAATAACTTTTAAATGAATAAAAATTGATATTTTTATTAAATCAATACTATTTTTATTAAATTGTTTTTTTAAATTTTTCAATTAAAAATTAAATTTTTATTTTTAAAGTATATTTAATTATAAATATATAAATAAATAACGAGTATTTATGAAAATTATATATAAATTGTTTAAAATGTTTAAATAATATATAATATCAAATTTTATTTTTGTTTATTTATATGCTGTTAATTTAAGCAAAATTAATAATCATAAAATCAATAATTTGATATCTTTGAAAAGAAAATGATTATAGCATTTCTAATTATTTATTAAACAAAAAAACTAAAAAAAATATATATAAAAATAAAATAAAACAAATAATCTAATACACACATTTAAAAAAAAAAATCCAAAAAAAAAAAAATAAAAAACTTAAAAAAATATAAAATAACAATAATAAATCCAAAAAATAAAAAAAAAAAACATATTAAAAAAAAAAAATGTCAACAGCCAAACCTAAAGGAAAATACCTAGTAACAGGAGCAAGTGGAAGATTAGGAACAGTAATAATAGACACTCTTCTCGAAGTATTAGAACCAAACTTAATAATAGCAGGACTTCACAACATGAAAAATGCATCAAAATTCAAATCAAAAAAAGTAGAAACTCGTCAAGTAGATTACTCAAACAAAGACACATGTAAAAAAGCATTTGAAGGAGTAGATAAATTATTTTTCATATCAGGATACCCAGGACAAAGTGTTTCTCGTCAAGATCAACATAAAAATGTAATTGAAGCTGCAATTGAAGCAAAAGTAAAACATCTTTATTATACAAGTTTAATTAATTGTCAATTAAATGAAGCTTCAATTGCAGAAGATCATAAATTTACAGAAGAATTATTAAAAGATTTAACAAGTGAACAACCAAAAAAAGAAAGAATGAAATATTCAATTATAAGAAATAATTGGTATTTAGAAAATGAAAAAGAACTTTTAAAAGCTTTTCAAAAAAAAAAATGTTTTTATATTCCTGCTGGTAATAGTAAAGTTGGTTGGGCACTTATAAGAGATTATGGTGAAGGTGCTGCTCATGTTTTTCTTGATGATGGTGCTAAAATGATTTATGAATTTACAGGAAAACCAAGAAGTTATAAAGAATTAGCTCAAGCTTTTATGGATGCTTCTGGTATTAATTGTGAAGTTAAGGAAATGGAAAAAGATGAATATCTTGATAATTTAAAGAAATTAGGTTTGAAAGGTGATGCTATTTCTAGTGTTGAAGGAATGTATGATGATATTGCTAAAGGATGCTTAGATTATCCTTATTATGATTTGAAAACTGCTCTTGATCATGATATTACTCCTTTTGAAGATTCTGTTAAGGAAGTTTTGAATAGTAAGTAAGAGATTTTATATTTTTTTTTTTGGTTTTTTTTTTTTTTTTAAATTTTTTTTTATTTTTGATGTTTTTGGGATTACTTTTTTTTTTGTTATTGATTTTTATGGGTTATTTTTTTTGGTTTTAAAAGGATTTTTTTTTTAGTTATTTTTTATTTAAAAATTTGAAGGATTTTTTTTAATTTTTTTTTTTTTATTATTAGTATTTTTAATTGATTTAATTATTTTTCTATTTAAAGTATAAATTATTAGTAAAGTATAGTTATTTTTATTTATGTGATTTAATATATATTGTATTTAAAAAATATGTCATTGCAAAAAAATGGAATTAAAAAAATATTTACAAAATCATCTACATTCCAAACCTTTATTTTTGAAAATTATCTTTATCAATTTAAAAATTATTTTATGAATCCATATAATAAAATATATTTAAGAGGAGAAAATTTTAATATATCTTCTGTTCAAAATAAAAAAGATATATCAAAAGTAGGAAATAATAAAAATGGATTTCAAATAAAATGTCTTACAGAACCTGGAGCAGATGGAGGATATTTTACAATTGAAATATTAGAAAACAATTCTTTTTTATTGAAAAATAGATATAAATTTCATTATTTATTAGGTCTAAAAATAAATTTTAATTTAGAATTAGATTTTACAATAGTTGATAATACTTGTGAAAATAATATTATATTATATTTATATTTACAATTTGATAAATCAAAAATTAAAACTGAAGAAGAAAAAAAACAATTTTCAAGTTTTTTTAAAGCATTTGAAGTTTGGGATTATCCAGAATATTTTAAAGATGTAGTTATTCATTCAAAAAAAAAAAATATAGAAAATTTTCTTTATGTTTCAATGACTATAAATTCGAATATAAGGACAATAAAAAATTTTGTAAAATGTCCAAATAATATTTTTAAAGCAGCTGGAACTGATAAATATCATATTATAAGAATAACTGGAAGTTTAGAAAAAAATAATTATTCAATTTATATTTTTAATCAAAGAACTAAGCAAACTTTTACTTTTTCTATTGTTAAAGTGGAAAAATCAGAAGAAGGAATTAATATTATTATAAATGAAACAATTAAAGAAAAAGAAAATTCTAAAAATATTAATCTTAGAATTTATAGTATTGATAAAAATTTAACATGGGTTTCATATGAACAAAAAATATTATTTAGTGTTAATAAACAATATATGGTTCTATTAGAAAAATTGGTTCATTTTTATTTTAAAAAAATTAAATATGTTATAGAAAATGAAAAAATAAATGAAACATAAATTTGAAATATAATCCTTATATTTATAGACTTAGTGTATTTAATTTATTTTGTTTATAAAAAAATTATTTGAAAAAATTTTTTTATAATAAAAAATATTTATTTTTTAATGTTTTTTTAAAAAAAATAATATAGAATATATCTAAAATAGTCTTTTAAATTTAAAAATATACCTTTTTTAAATAAAAATAAAAAAATATATGAATAATGCAATATAAACTCAATTTACATTTACATGCTCTTGAAAGTATTCAATTTCAAAAAAATCTAATATACATCTCAAAATTTTTTCTCGATATAAATAATCTTTATATTACAAATTATTTGAATAATAATATATAATTTTATTTTTTCTTAATATCATTTAATTATAAAAATACTTTAAAAAAACTCCTTTTTGTTTGAGTATTTAAATTATTTTAAATATATTTGATTGAATATATTTAAGTTAAGAATTTAATTTTCTTTCATGAAATTTTAATTTATCTTAAAAAAAATAATTATTGCTTAAAAATCTGATTATATTAATATAAATTAAATTATCAACAAGATTGTAATTAACTACTATTTAATATATTTTATAAGTATAAAGTAGTCAAAAAATTAATTTATAAAGTAAATATGTTAAATTTTAATTTAAAAAAACAAAAATAAAAAAAGATTTTTTTTCACGTTTTTTTTTAAGTTTATTTATCTATTATTAAAAAAATAAAAATTTGAAATTATCTATTCTGCATAAACACCAGAAATACCTCTGGAGTCGAAACCACATTGTCCGAATTTAATTCTGAAGAATCCTTCTTCTCCCCATTTTGGACCCCATGAGTTTTGAGCAATCCAATAACCGACACCATTTTCGACTCCCCATCCAACAATAACAACAGCATGACCACCCATTAAATAACCACTTTTATGTTCATAGATACCACCTTTATAGCTCATGAAATCACTATAAACACTAAATCCAGTTTGAATATAACCATCTTCCATAACAGTTTTTTTAATAGCATCAACATTAGTATAATCTTTAGTATTTTTGGCTTTATAAACTTTCCATTCTGAACCATCTTTACATGGTGGAACAGAGCATTTAGTAGTAGTACCATTACCACTTTCATAAGGGAAACAAGTTTCAAGGCAAAGACCAGTTTCTTCAATAAAATCCCAATTTTTATCTAAGTAACCACCTTGACATCCGAAATTATTTACATCACATGAAACTGCATGTTGAGGTGAGAGAACAACTTTAGTTTTACCTTGAGTAGCTTTACAAATTCTTTGAGCAAAAGAAGTTGCTGATGAGAATGCCCAACATGAACCACATCTTTGTTGATCTCTAATTTCTTGTTGACATTCTGGCCATTCTTTTCTACCATCGAAGGCCTCTGGAAGATCGTTTGATGGAACGTAAACTTCGTTTTCTTTTTCTTCTTCATTTACGTCCTCAAGTACGACTCCGAAAAGACCACGAATTTCATCCTCTGTCCAATCTTTAAATGGATTTTCATCTACATCATATACTTCGTATGGGGCATTTTCTTTTAAATATTGGACTTCACGTTCATTTATGAAGTTGCAAGCTGTTAAGGCAAGTAATAAGAGGGTGACGAAACTTCTCATTTTTTTTAATTTTATTGATATTATTTTTGGATTTATATATAATTTTATTTTGGATTTATTTTTTTTTTTTTTTTTTTTTTTTTTTTTTTTTTTTTTTTTTTTTTTTTTTTTTTTTTTTTTTTTTTTTTTTTTTTAAATATAT
>JAEEGK010004920.1_pt1 | contig 32460 bp, 12 predicted proteins | sample 8958771 | NCBI WGS metagenome assembly JAEEGK01 (sample SAMN16246547, study PRJNA631951) | gut metagenome | biome: gut microbiome; feature: rumen; material: SC-attached | host: Bos | place: Iran: Karaj | collected 2018-10
GGTAATTTTGATTTTTTCAAAGCAAAAGGAAGAGGATTTGTTCTTTGATCAACTTCTCTTTTTGTTAACCAATGAAAAGGTTTTTTTAATTTATCTGAATCACTTGCTTTTCCTCTTAATTCTTCTTCTGAAAATTGTTCTATTAATGTATCATGTATTATTTCATATTTTGGTGTTGATGTATCTAATTTCCATAATTCATTACTTTCTTTTATTAAACCTAATTTTCCTCCAAATATATATATTGTTCCATTTATATTTATCATTGTTTGACCACTTCTTCCTTCTGGTCTATCTATTTTTTCTTTTTCTTCTTCTTTTTTCTCCTCTTCTTTATTTTCATCTTCTTTATTTTCATCTTCTTTATTTTCATCATCTTTATTTTCTTCTTTTTTTTCTTCTTCGTTTTCTTTTTTTTCTTCTTCTTCCTTTTCATCTTCATCACCAAATTTAATTTGAGTCCAAGTATTACTTCCTAAATTAAAAGACCAAACATCATTAAAATAATAATTATCAGGTCCATAACCTCCATAAATAATTAAATTATCACCTTGAATTTCTGCAGAATGGTCAGCTCTTCCTTTTGGCATTTTATCTTCTTCTAAGTTTTCTGTTAAATTCTTAATTTCTCCACTTTCTAAATTAATACAATAAACATGTTTATTAAAATCTCTTCCACAATTTCCTCCATAAACATAAGCACAACCATTATATAAATTTGCAGTATGGGATTCTAATTTAGGAAAAGTATTTTCATCAGGTTCAATAGGATCTAACAATGAATTACTTTTAACTTTAAATTTTAAAACAGTATTAATAGATCTTAATTCTTCATTTTGACCTCCAATAATATAATAAATTCCTTTATAATAAACACCAGCATGATAAGCAATTTTAATCATATTTTCAACTTCAATTTTTTCCCATTCAGGATAATTAGAAGTTAATTTAATTCTATAAATATCACTTTGTTTCCTTTCAGTAATGTCTACTCCTCCAACAATATAAAGATACTTCTTCCTGTAGATGAAGGATGTATGACAAGAACGACGCTTAGGAGGATTGCGAGCATGGATACGTGTCCATTGACCTACTACCTCCATTGGGAAGTCAGATCTTGTTAAGGGCTCAACTGTAGTTTGAGAGAGTGTTGCTTTTATTGGTTCTTCCTTGTTTTCTGTATCTGATTTCTCCTCTTCCTCTTCTCCCATATCTTCTGGAGGATTGTTTTCAACATTCTCTTCTTTTTTTTCTTCTGACATTTTTTTTTTCTTTTTTTTTAGTTTTTTTTAATTTTTTATTCGGTTTTTGAAGGGGGTTTCAAAAAAATATTTATTTTTTTTTTAAATGTTTAATTTTTTTTCACCCATTTCTTAAAAATAATGATAATTTAAAATAAAGTTATCTATAATGAAAAAAAAATAAATAAAAAAATGTCAAAGATTATTAAATTAAAATGTGAAGTTAATTCTCAAATTGAATACCCTTCTGATTACAATACTTTAGTAAATAAAATACAAACTATTTTTGATATAAATAATCCAAAATTCATATTTATATTTAAGAATAGTAATGGAGAAGATGTAATTAAAGAAATAGGGAATGAAGAAGATTATCAAGAATATAAAAAATTATATGAAAATTCAAATAGTTCAATAGAAATTAAAATAAAAAAGATAATTTCTAATGAAATAATAAAAAAAATTTATAATGAAGGGAAAAACAAAATTAATGAATTAAAAAACATTACAGAGAATCAAAGCAAAAAAATAAAAAATTTTGAATATGAATTCAAAAAAATAGAAGAACTTCAAACTCAAGTTCAATTTTTAACAAAACAATTATTTAAAATTAATAAGTATTTAGATTCTAAAAAAGAAATAAAGTATAAAAATAATTATTTGATTAATAATCATTCAAATACGTTGGGTGAAAAAAAAAAAAAAGAAGAAGAAGAAAAAATTCAAAATAGAGAAATAATTCACAATAAAAATACAATTACAAAAAAAAATGAAGAAATAGAAGAAAAAAAAGAAGAAACAAAAGAAGAAAAAAAAGAAGAAAAAAAAGAAGAAAAAAAAGAAGAAAAAAAAGAAGAAAAAAAAGAAGAAAAAAAAGAAATAGAAAATAAAAGAAGAGAAGATAATACTAAAAAGCCTAATTCTGTATTAAATCCAAAATTTAAGACGAAGGACAAAAAACAAAATAGCTCATTTAAATTTATTAAAAGTAAAGATATAGTAATTGATGAATCAATAATTAAACAAAATAAAACAATACATCATAAAATTAAAGTTCTTAAAATTGGTAAAGGTAATTACAATTTGCCTGAAGATACATTTATAAGATGTATTAATAATGATTCCGATATATATTTTTATCATTCAAATGAAACAGAAATTGAAGTAGATGATAATCAAAATACATTCATTTATTTTAATGTAATTATTTTATTCAAAAATTATTCATCAGTTAAAGAAGGAAGATATACTTTAAGCTATCAATTAATGAGTGATTTCTCTGATATAAATCCACATGAAATAGGTTATTTAATTGTAAGGGTTACAAAATAAAAAAAATATAATAGTTTTAATTAATATAATTAAATAAAATTTGTAGAATATTTATCTTTTAGAAATATTAAATCATATATATTTTTATATTCATATTAATAATTCTTCAATAATATGTATTGGTATAATTTACATGAAAATTGAAAAATATAGATTTCAAAAAAATAATAATAAAAATACTATTAAATGGTAATTTAATTACCAAATAAATAAATATATTTATATTATAAAATTTAATTAAGAAATATCAAAATATTAAAGTTAAATCATTTTAAAATATGTTACAATCACTAAAAATCTCAATAAAATTTTAAAAAAATAAATAAAAACTAAAATTTATAAATAACTATTTTTTGTCCCTTTTTTATAATTCATAATTCAATTACTTAATTCATATTTAAATATTTATTATCATTAATTTAAAAATAATTAATTTTTAATAAATGGTTTTTCATAATCATTGAATAACTTATTTAATATTATTATTTGAAAATTAATTTTAAAAATTAATTATTTAATCTTTAAAAATGAGTGATAAAGAAATTGAAATTGGACCTCAAAATATGAGTTTATTAAGAAGAGGAACAAGAAAATTTATTTCACAAAAAACAATAAAATCAATTCCAGATGTTTTAAATTCAATGGCAGAAAAAATAATATTATTATATCCAAAAGGAATTTATTCGATTTTTGATACTCCAGAACCTAAAGAAAATGAAGTTTATAAAACTTTAATATTTAATACTAATGAGAGATTTTATAAAAAGTTTTACACTAAAATGAAAAAAATTTCAAACATAGTTGATACTGGAATACCTTTAAATGAAATTCCTCAAGATTCAATTTTTAATAATAATATAAAAGAAAATAATAATAATATTATAAATAAATTAAATGAATCAACAAATTCAGATTATTTAAATTCAAATTATTATAATTCAAATCCAACTCAAAATGAAATATATAATAGAATTCAAGATAATAATCAATTTAGAAATTTAGTAAAAAAAGTTTTAAGTGAAGTTCAAAAATCAAATGAATTACTTTTAGAAACAGTATTAAATAAATATGCAGAATATAATTCAAATAAATTAAAAGAATCTCATCCAGAATATTTTGAAAAATGTACAAAAGTATATGTAACCTGTAATCCAGATAAAAAAAATTCCACATATCTACCATATTATGAATTTCATTATGAAGATTTTATTTTAATATTTTGTAGTGTAATAAGATATTTTACAGGTTTAAATATTAAAATTGAAATAAGCGATTCAGCACCAAAAAAAATATTATTAATAATATATGGAAATGAAGATAATTATGAAACTTTTGCAGAATTTTTTGGATTTGAATTACAATTAAAACCTTATGCTTCTAAATATGATATTTATGTAAATAAGGAATTAAGGAAAAATAGTTTAATGGATTCAAAAAAATCATTAAGTTATGAAGAAAGATTATCATTTAGTCGATTAAATTCATTAGAAATATCTTTAATTACTCAAAAATCAGATTTAAATAAGTCTTATCAATTTTGGGAATTGTCACAAAATGATCAAACTGCTTTTCCACCTTATATGCCTTTTGAAAAAGTAAAAAAATTAAAATTTAGATCTTATGAAAGAAATGATAATTACCATGATTGTGAAAATGATCCTGATTTTCATAAAGGAATTAATTCTTGTGATCATGATACTTCTATTTTTAGAAATATTGATAAATTAAGATTAATTAACAAAGCTCTTGAATTATTATTTAATAATAATACTTTAATTAAATATAATATTTTATGGATGATTGTTTATAAAAGAAATTATATTTCTTATGGGGATAAATTATTGACTCAAAGTTTATTTAATGATACAAGTAAAATTTTTTCTAAACATCATGTTTATAGATTAGTTAATATTATTAGAAATTATTTTGGAGAATATATTTCTTTTTATTTTCTATGGTGTACTTCATTTTGTAATTGGATGATATTACCTAGTTTAATTGGTTTTTTAGTTTTTATTGTTGGAGCAAATCAAGATGAAATTCTACAGAATTATGAAATTAAAACAATTAAAAAATTAACTTTAAATACTTATGATATTTTCCTTATTATTTTATGTATTTTTATTACAATTTGGGCAATGTTATTTTTAAAAGTTTGGCGTCAAAATGAACAATTATTTTCTTATTTTTGGGGAATGGAAAATTATGAAAAAATAGAACCTTTAAATGGTAATTTTACTCCTAATAAAACATATGATTTTTTATTTGGTGAAAGAATAAAAGTTTTTTCTACTGTTAGTTCTAATTTTAGAAGATTTATTTCATATATTGTTTTAGGAATGATGATTATAATTAGATTAGTTAGTGTACATTATATTTATAAAATTAAAAATAAAGAGAAATATTCTCAAAGTTTAAAATGGAATATTATTTTCGGTTGTATTACTGGATTAACTTTAAAATTAATGAGTATTTTATATGAATTTATAGCAAAATTATTTTGTGAATGGGAAAATTATGAGAAATTATCACAAAAACAAAATGCACTTGCATTAAAATTAATATTATTTGAATTTGTTAATAATTATTCAACTTTATTTTATATTGCTTTTTATAAAACTTATTCAAAACAAAAATGCTTTTATGATAATTGCTTTCAAGAATTAGAAATTCAATTATATTTATTACTTATAATTAATTTTTCATTTAATTTATATGAAATTTTTTATCCTTTATTAATGTATCAAATAAGATTAAGAAGAATCAACAAACATCCTTTATTCCGACCAAAAAAACATTCTATTGAACATCAAATTTTATCAAATGAATGTTATACTTTAATTTATGATTATAATAAAAGATTAATTCTTTTTGGATTTGTTTGTTTATTTTCAGTTGCTGCTCCTTTAACTCCAATTATTTCATTAATATTATCTTATTTAGAAATTTATGTTGATGTTTATAAAATATTTAATTTAAATAGAATAGATATTATTGAAGGAGCTAGTGGAATTGATATTTATAATAGCATTTTAAAAATGTTTTATTTTATTGGAATGTTAACAAGTGTAGCTTTAATTTTATTTTCTAATCCTCATTTATTAAATTTAAAATATTATGTTGATTTTTCTATATTAAAAAATAAGGATTTTATTAATAAATTTATTTTATTTGCAATAATTGAAAATGTTATTTTATTTATAATGACTACTTTTAATTATAATGATTTACCTTATTGGTTTAATTATATAAGTGAATATAAAAGTATTTATACAAAAAAATATTTCAATAGAGATTATAAAAATTTACCGCATATGATTTATGCAGAAGAAAATAAAAATAATGAATAAATATTAATAATTTAAATTAAATATTATTTAATTTTACTATTATAAAATAATTATAAATGGATGAAATAAATACAATGAAAAAAAAGAATGATGATGCAATTATATTTAAAACAAAATGTCAAAAATATATAAATAACCAACATGTATCTTCATTTACTAAATGTTTATATTTTCTTTTTCCATTTTTATATTTACAAGATAAAATGTCAAAAAGAGCAGTTTTAATTCATTCACCTTCAAATAGTTTTTATGGTTATTCAAATAGAGTAGTAAATACAAAATATAATTTTTTATCTTTTACTCCTTTAGTAATATTAAATCAATTTAGATTTTTTGGAAATCAATTTTATTTAGTAATGACATTAAGTCAATTTATTCCTGTATTAAAAGTAGGTTTTTTATTTTCATATTTAGCTCCTTTATTGATTGTAATAGTTATGACTTTATTAAAAGAATTATTTGATGAGATGAAAAGATATAATCAAGATAAATTAACAAATAATGAAGAATTCACAAAATTAATATATGATAAAGCATTTAATTCTTTAAAAAAAATAAAAGTAATATCACAAGATATAAAAATAGGAGATGTATTAATTTTAAAACAAAATCAAAGAGCTCCTGGAGATTTAATTATATTAAATAACAAAATAGGAAATAATTTATATATTAGAACAGAGCAATTAGACGGAGAAACTGATTGGAAAAATAGGAAAGTTCCAATTAAATTACAAGGAAAAAACATATTATCTTTATTTAAAGATTATGAAATATTAATTGAATATGAACCTCCAAATAAAAGAATATATGAATTTAAAGGAAATTTAAGTATGTTAAATTTAGAATCAAATATAGTAGAAAATGATTCATTAAGTTTAGAAAATACAATTTGGGAAAGTACAGTTTTAGCAACTGAAGAAACAATTGGAGTGATAATATATACTGGAAAAGATACAAGAGCTAAAATGAATTCTACTAAACCAAAATTAAAAATTGGTTTATTTGATTTAGAAATAAATTTCTATAATAAATTTCTCTTTGTTATTATGGTCCTTTTAGCTTTTTCAGTAGTATATTTTAAAGATTCTAATTTATATTTTAAATTAATTTGCTTTATGAGATTTATTGTTCTTTTCTGTGGAATAATTCCAATAAGTTTAAGAGTAAATTTGGATTTATCAAAAGGGTATTTTTCATATTTAATAAATAATGACAGTAACATAAGAGGAACTGTTGTTAGAAATTCTTCTTTTCCAGAAGATTTGGGAAGAATATCATATTTATTTAGTGATAAAACAGGAACTTTAACAAAAAATGAAATGATATTTAAATATTTATCAACAGAACTTGAAACTTTAGATGCAAAGACTGATTTAGAAAGAATTAAAAAGATTATAAAAGATAAAAGTAATATTAATATATATGAATCAATTAAAACTATGAGTTTATGTCATAATGTTACTCCTATTATTGATGACAAAGGAAATATTAGTTCTTATCAAGCTTCTTCACCTGATGAAATATCATTAGTTGAATTTGCAGTTGAATGTGGTATTAAATTAATATTTAGAAATGAAAAGGAAATGAAAATAAGTGAAAATGGAGAAATATTTTCATATGAAATTTTAGGTAATTTTCCTTTTTCATCTGAAACAAAAAGAATGGGAATAATATTAAGAGATTTACAAACAAATAAAATAAAATTTTATTTAAAAGGGGCAGAAAATATTATAGTAAATTTTGTTAAATCAAGTCAAAAAGATCCAATTAATAATAATGCTTTAAATTTAGCTAAAAAAGGTTTAAGAACATTAGTATTAACATCAAAAGATATAAATGAAGATTTATATAATAATTTCAAAATAAAATATGAAGAAGCAAAATTAAGTATGTCAAAAAGAGAAGAAAAAATACAAAGTGTAGTAAATCAATTAGAAAATGAAATGAATTTTTTATGTGTTACAGGAGTTGAAGATTTATTACAAGATAATGTAAAATTAACAATAGAAAATTTAAGAAAAGGAGGAATTAAAGTTTGGATGTTAACAGGAGATAAAGCAGAAACAGCAAAATGTATTTCAATATCAACTGGATTAAAATCAGATTTTCAAAATATATTTTCAATATTATATAATTATGAAAATGGCATATCGAATGAAAATATAATAAATGATATTACAAACAAATTAAAAATATTTAATCAAAAAATAAAAGAAAGACCAAATGAATTTATATTACTTATTGAAGGTAAAATAATAGAATATTGTTTGAAAAAAGAAATAAGAAAAATATTTTTTTTAACTTCAATGAAATCACAAAGTGTAATATGTTGTAGATGTTCTCCAACACAAAAGAGTGAAATAGTAAGAAGAATAAAGAAATATCTTAATAAAAACGAAAGAACTTGTGCAATTGGAGATGGAGGAAATGATGTTCCAATGATATTAAAAGCAGATATTGGAATTGGAATAGTAGGAAAAGAAGGTTTGCAAGCTTCTTTATCTTCAGATTTTTCAATTTTAAAATTTGATATATTAAATAATTTAATACTTTGGTATGGGAGATTAACATATAAAAATTCTGCAAAAATGAGTAACTTTATTATTCATAGAGGATTAATTATTTCTTTTATTCAATGTATTTTTTCAATTATGTTTTATTATAATGCTGTTGCTTTATATAATGGTTATTTAATTTTAGGTTATTCTACTGTTTATACTATATTTCCTGCTATGAGTTTATTATTAGATTATGATATTGATTATGATAATGTTATGAAATTTCCTTCTTTATATAGAGGATTATTAAAAGGAAGGGAATTATCTATCAAAAATTTTCTTGGTTGGACTTGGAAAAGTATTTTTCAAAGTTCTATTATTATGATTGGTTCTATTTATTTATTTCCTGATAATATATTTTTAAAAATTGTTACTCTTACTTTTACTGAATTAATTTTTGCCGAAATTCTAAATGTTTATTTAGAAATTAGGAAATTTAATTGTATTATTGTTTTAAGTTTAATTGGAACTTGTGCTGTTTATTTATTTAGTTTAATTAGTTTGAAAAATTTACTTAATATTTATTCTATTTTTGATTGGGCTACTTTTAAATATATTTTAATTATTGCTTTCTTTTCTTGGTTTCCTATTCAAGTTTTTGATACTTTAGTTAGAATTTGTTCTACTTCTGAAATAGATAAATATAAAGCTTATGAAAATATTGATGAAAGTAAGGAAATGTTGTTACAAAATTTAAATATTTAATATTTTATTTTTAATTTAATTTTGGCAATATCAGTATTTTTTAAGATTTTTTTTAAATTGTAAAGATATAATAAGGAAATAGTAAATATAATGTTAAAAAAGAATTAAATCTTAAAAATTAAAATTTAAGTAAATGTAATCATTTTCATTAGACAAATAATTATAATATTACTTTTCTACTTATTTTATATATTTTAATTAGCTTCATTATTTCACTCCTTTATAATAATTATCAAAAATTATTAATCTTAATTTACTTCAAGTTTATCAACTTCGATCCTTTGGATTTACAATTAAAAAATGGTATTTATATCCAATTAAATTGTAACTTGGACCATATATTTGAATTACACATAAATTAATTGTTTAAATTTAAAAAAATAAACAAATTCATTTAAATAATAAATCATTATATTTGAAATTAAAAGGATTATTATTTTTATTCATTGAGATTTTTTAATCTTTTAATTTAAAAAAAAAAAATTAATTTAAAAAAAAATCAAATTCAAAAAAACCGTTTATAAAAATGATAGGGTTTAATTTACTTAATATCAAGCATATTACATTGTTTATAAAAGTCAACTCCAGCTTTCCAAATTTTTTCCAATAAACCAGTGATTTTCAAAATATAATCTTTACCTTCTTTACTATTAGCATCAACATTAAAACAAATTTTAACAATATCATCTTTAGTTCCACTAACAGAGAAAAACATAGCAGCCCCAACAGCTTTTCTAACAAGCCAAGTATGTCTAGGAGATAAAATTTCATCATATGAACTTCCCAAAATTTTTTTAACTGAATTTTCATTAGAATTTAAAATTTTTTTAAAAACAGTAATTAAATACTCCATAAACCATAATAACCTTAAAAATATTCTACAAGCAGAATGATAATTTTTATATTCATCATCTTTATGTCCCATTTTAGCATTGTCTTGACCATTTAATCTATGAATATCTAATGCTATTTCTTTTCCTAATAATTGTTGTATATTTTCTGCATCTTTATATAAACGAAATTTTCCTCTCATTTGATTTACTTTTTTTGTTATGTCTGAAAATCCCATTGATAATGCGCTTGATATTTTATCAAAAAATTTTGTAAAGTCATATATTGGAGATAATGTATAATATGGATCTAAATGTTCTAAATCTTGAGATGCTATTGTTAATTTTTCCTCTATTTTTTTTATGTCGTAAGGTACTGCTTGATCAAAATTTTTGTCATCTTCTAATAAGGGACGCCATGGTTTTTTTGAACTTTCCATTTTTTTTTTTTGAATTATTTGTGTTTTTTTTAAGGGTTAATTAATATTTTTGAGATTATTTTGATTTGTATTATTTTCAATATTTTTAGTATATTTTTTTTATTTTATTTAATTTGGAATAAAATATTTGGATTATTAAGGTATATCAAATTTTTTGATATATTTTTAAATAATAGTTTTTTATTTTATTTTCATTAAAAATTTATTTGTTTAAATTATAAATTTATTTTCTTCTTTAAATTAAATCTATAAGATAAAAAAAAAATTAAATGAATAAAAATAGAATAAATAATTTAAAAAGTCTTATAATAATTAAATTATAAAATTTTCAAAAAAAAACCAATTGTACTAATTTATAATATATTTTACACAATATTTTCACCACAAGATTTTTCAAAATCAGTAGTAATACTATTAAAAACTTCATCAACTTCTTCTCTAATTTTTTCATTATTAATTTGAGTATCAGCAATATTTTTATAATTCTTTAAATCATTATCAAATTCATTAATTCTAGAAAATTCAATAAGAGGATCATGAATTACTTCTTCATTAATAGCAGCATCTTCTCTTTCTTTAAATAAACTTTCTTTTAAATTTCTAATTTTTTCATTAACTTCTTTAGAATCTTGAATAGGATTTTCCAAATTAATTATTCCTTCTTTTTTATTTTCAATTAATTCACATATTTTATCCAATTTTTCACTTAATGTTTTTTTCCATAAAGCAGAATTAACTTCATTATTTTCTAAAGTTTCTAATTGTTTAACTTGCTTTTTTAATTTATTTAAATCATTTTGTAATACTTGTCTATATAATTCAATATTTTTTGTTATTTCATTTTCTTTAAATAATTGAATAATTCTATGTATATAATGCTTACATTCTTTACTTATTCTACATTCTTTACAAATAAATTTATTACAATCTCTACAATAATAATTTAAAAATTTTTCTTCATCACATTCAATACAAGTTTTTTTTGGTTTATTTGAATAAATATCTTTTGGAAAATTTTCTTTATCATTTGAACTAATTAATTTAACAGTTACTATATTTTTCACTCCAAAAACTTCTCCTATTGTTTTATTCTCTATATATGTTAAATCTTGATTTTGATAAAACATTATAAATGGATGATTTATTGGATAAAAGTAACTTACTGCTTTTTCTCTTAATGTACTTAAGGTTCTATTTGGAGGTAAATCTAATGTTATTGATTTTTTATAATATTGAATTATAACTTTTATTTTTGATGATGACATTTTAAGTTATTTTTAATATTTATAATATTAAAAAAAAATAATCACTTATATTAATATTTAAAAAAAGTAAAAATAATATGTTAAATATTTGTTTTTAAAAAAAAACCAAGATTCAATAATAAAAAAATAAAAATTTTAGGTTTGCTCTATTTCTTCAATATCAAAATCATCAAAATCATCATCATCTTTTTTATTATTTTGATTATTTCCAATTTCAAAATTATCTTTTCTATTAGATTTAACTTTTTCTCTTTCAAATCCTTCTTCAATTAAATCTCCACCAATATTTTTACTTTTTTCACTTTTCATACTTTTTTTTAAATCTTGAGGTCTTTCATCACTTAATAAATCTTCTAAATTATTTTCTTGTATATTATTATTATTATTTATTAAATTATTCTGAGCTTGACTTATTCTTACATTATTATTTAATTCATTATTCTGTGCTTGACTTATTCTTACATTATTATTTAATTCATTATTCTGTGCATTACTTATTCTTACATTATTATTTAATTCATCATTCTTTTCCTTTAATTCTTCAACATCTTTTTTTAAATTATTAAAATCATTAATTGTAGGATACATCTTATTTAATTGATTAATATCTTCATTTGATAATTTATTGTTTTTCCTTTCTTCAAATTGATTTTTTAATTTTTCAACTTCACTTCTTAAAGCTCCAACTCCATTATCACCTAAACTTTCCATAATATTAGATTCTCTATCTTCTAAATCTTTTTCTAAAGAAGATATTTTTTTATTATATTTTCCAAACATTGAAAATAACTTTTGATTTTCATCTTGTGTTCTTTCTGCTTTCCTTATTAATTCTTCTAATTTTGTTAAATCTATATTTGCTAAATTTTCTATATTTAATGATAATAAAGCATCTAAATTTAATTTTGATAATTTTTCTAAATCTATTTTTTTTAAATTTTCTATTGTTCTTTCATCCAATTGAGGTTGCACATTTATTTTACTAGAAAGTAAATTATTTAAATCTAAATTATCATTTCTTTGATTTCCTAATAATGCTAATTGATTTTGGATTGAGGTTAATTGATTATTTATTATTTCATTTGATTTTTTTAAATTATCTATTTCTGATTTTAATTTTGGTATTTCTTTTAATTCTTGGAATTTTAAATTATTTAATTCATAATAATTTAAATTTTTTAAATTATCAAAATTTAATTTTGATAATTCATCAATATCTAATCTTTGATATTTTAAAAATTCATTTTGAAGATTTTTTAAATCATTATTTAATTTAGAATAATCATTATTAATATGTGTTTTAACAGTATTTTCTAATTGACTTAATTTTTGAGATGAAATTAAATTATTATTATTATTATTATTTTCAATTTCTTTTATTTTTCCTTTTAAATCTTCAACATTTTTTTTTATATTATTTAATTGATTTGATGATAAATTAAAATCATCAGGTTGTTTTATTGAAGAGTTAAAAGAAGTATTATTTATATTATCAATTCTTAATTCAATTTGATTTTGTTTATTATTCAATTCTTCATTTTTTTTTTCTAAAGAATCAATTAAATTTTTTAAATTATCACTTTCTTGTTTTGTTGTTAAATTATTTATTGTGTTTTTTAAATTATCAATATCTAATTTTAATTTTGGAATTTCTTTTATTTCTTTGAAATTCATATTATTAATTTCTTTATAGGGAAGATTGTTAATTTTATCTATATTTAATTGAGATAAATTTTCTATTTTTCTTTTTAATTCTTGATTTTCATTTTGAAGATTTTCAAAATTATTATTTAAAGGATTATAATCATTTTGAATATGACTTTTAAGATTATTTTCAAGATTATTTAATTTTTGATTGTCAATTAAATTATTATTATTATTATTAAAACCACTACTTTCATTTAAACCATTTATTTGATTTTTTAATTGATCAATTTCATTTTTTAAATCATCATATTTATTATTATTATCGGAAGATATTTTATTTTCTATTGTTAATAATCTTAAATCATTTTCATTTTGTTTTTTATAAATATCATTATAATTATTTTTTAAATCATCAATTTCACCAGTTTTATCTTTTAATTCATTTAGAGTATTTAAATCAAAACGATTAATATCATATAAATTTAATTTACCTAATTGTTTTAAATCAATTTTAGAAAGACTTTCTAAATCTCTTTGATAATTTTTAAAAGTCAAAACATCATTTTGTAAATTAGTTATATCATTTTTAATTCTATTATTTTCACTAGTTAAATTATCATATTTCATATCATTTTGATTATTTTTCATAAAATTTTCCATATCATCAATTTGAATTTTTACTTTATTTTTATATGTATTTAAAGAAGAATCCATATTATTCATTTTATTATTTAAATCATTAATAGTATTATAAAATTCATTTTTATCAATGTAATTATTATAATTTCTACCTGAATCATTTTTGAATGAATTTTTTTGTAATTTTTCATAAGAATTTTTAATTTCATCACAATAAGAAATTAAATTATTAATTTTATTATTTAATTCTCTAATTTTATCTTCATATTCAGTTCTTGGAGTAAACTTGTTAACATCAATATTATTAGGACTAGGTTTTAATAAATCTAAAGGGATATTATTATAATCAGGATATTGACTAGAATTAATTTTATTTTCTAAAACAGTACAATTATTTTGCATTTCTTTCTGATAAGGAATAATTAATGTTGAAAATTCATCTTTAATTAATTTTTTAATATAATATTCATTTGTAGGTGACATAATATCGTTTTGAGGAAAAGAATTAGTATTAGAAACATATGGTTTTGTTTGTGAAAGATAAATGTTTTGATTTTTGAAATTTGCTATTTGAGAAGCGTCTATTATTCTGTCTGCTGGTATTTGAACAAATTGAGTTTGAGAATTAATATTATTTGAATTTATAATTTCATATCTATCGCTACTTAAATTATTTAATTTTAATTGTTGATATGTATTATAATTTTGATCTTCTATTACACGGGCTCTGCGATTTAATTTATCTTCTATATCATTTATTACACTATATATATGCTGGGCTCTTGGAGTATTTGACATTTTTTTTTATATATAAATTTTTTTATATTTATTTTGTTTCTTGATTGATTTTTTAAATAATAATTATGTATTTAATAAATATTATTATTGTCTTACTTTAATTAATTATATTATATTATATAATTCTTTTATTTTTAATTTTGGATCATCTGTTCCTATCCACATTTCTTTATTATCTTTCTCTTCAAATCTGATATTTATTAATTCATCCAATTGTTCAACAACTAAAGCGGATTTATCACTAAATAAAAAAATAAGTTAAAAATATAATATACTTATATATAACATTATCACAAGAAACAAATTTAAAATCAGTTAAATCAATATAATTTTCAAATTGATGATCAATCTCAATTGAAGTTTCTAAAAAAAGTTAAATAATTATTTTACTATTCAAAATAAATTCAATTAAATTAATATTTCTTTTTGTATATCTTATACTTTTTTCTTTAAATAAATTAATATCCATGTTAATTTCTTCATGTTGATTATTATTATGTTGAAATTTATACATTTTTAATCCTTCTATAGGATACATTGAAGGAGGAATTGGATTATGATCATACCATTCTTTCATTTTTTCAAAAAAATTTTTAAAATTATCAACATAACTAAACATCTTTTTTGAGTCACTTAAAAATATGTTTATTGTAAAAAATATACAATAATCACAATGAGAATATACTTTATCATATTTAAAAATTAATTTAAAGAAAGAATTTAAAGTATTTTTTATTCTGAAATTTTTATTATCTTGATCTTTATCATTTATATTAACAATAAATCTTTTAAAAATTATCATATAATTATCTAATTCAATACTATCCTTATTTTCTATAATTGTCATAAATGCATTTATAAAGTTTTTTGTATTTTCTTGATTATCCATACACATTTTATTAATTAATTTAGATAAACAAAAAGCATCTTGTTTAGTTCTAACTATTGAAAATAAATCTAAAACAAAATCTAATTTATTAAATTGATATGTTTTATCAATTTTCGATAAAGAAAATCCACTAAATAATAATTCAAATAATAACATATTAATATAACTTTCTTTTCTATACATAGCAGATTTATCTTTTGAAATTGTATATCCAACTTGATTATTAATCATTGGAGCTAAAATATTATGTTCACAATCCATTACTTTTAAATCAAAATCTAAACTATAATTTGAAGGAATTAATTTATCTGCATTTTTAGGAAGAAGATGATATATTAAATATTTTAAAAATGGGATTTTAACAACTAAATATGCTTTACAAAATTGATCAATATGTGCAAATCTATATAATACATAATATAAAAACATACAATCAATATCATCTGAAATTTTTTGAATTAAAAATATTATATTATTTATGAATTTTATAAGAATTTTTGGTATATGTATTGCTTCAAGATGATTATTTAATTCTAAATCAAATGATCCTTTCCTTTTTGAATCATCTTTATTATTCTTTAAAATAACTGTTTTACTATTACTATTTTTTTTATCATTGTAATTACTGAAAAAAACTGTCATTGAAGCACCACTTCTTTCACTTTTACTAATATCATTACTATCCAATGCATTAATATTATAAAAAGCTAAATCATTATTTTTTTTATTTTGATTCTCATTTTTATTGTTGTTAAGATTTTCATTATGTGTTTCATATATTTTAATCATAGCACAATATATAATTCCTACAAATAATTTTTTCATTTCTGTAATAGGACAATTAACTAAATATTCCATTAAAGTTTTAATATCACAAAACTCTTCTATTAAAAATTCAGAACATTCATTATATTTATTTAAAAAAAATTTTATTAAATCAACATTTCCTCCTAAATAAGTTTTTTCTTTTGCTCTAAGAAAAACATTAAAAAAATATAATAATAAAAATTGGAATATCATTGAAATATTATCATTTTGTTGTTTCTTATTTGAATTATCATTAATTATTAATTTAATAGTTCCTCCTTCAATATAATTATTTAAATTAGAACCAATTGGAGTATTTCTTAAACGTAAAAGATCTTTAGATACAATTTTTTCATCTTTTGTTCTAGTTAAAGTTTGAAGTGATATTATAAATTCATTTCTATTGTTAAAAGATAAACTTAAAAAATTGACTAAAAATTGTAGTATAAATCTATGATATTCAGTAGAAAAAATAATTTTTTGAATATTATATTGAAAAATATTTTCATTTATTTTTTTACAAATAGAATCTTCTTTAATATTATTAGAAATTTCATTATAAATATGAACATCATTAAATTTTTCACAATTACTTTCATCATCTTTTTCATAAAAAAGTAAATAAGCATTTTTATTTATTTCAACTTTTTCTTTTTTTTTAGTTTTTTCATTAAAAACAAATTCAAATCCACCAAAAGTTTCTTTTTTTAAATTATTAATATCAAATTTCTCAACAGAAATATCATTAAATTCATACCATTCATTAGAATTATTATCATAAATAAAAGAATAATAATGTCCTTGATTACTATCACCAGAATGAACAACAATACTTTTTAATTTATAATTATTATTAACTTTTTTTAAATTTCTTTTATTATTTAAATAATCATCAGTATAATTAGTCATATCAAATGATAATGGAAATTCATAATAATCATTTATTTTTGTTTTTGTCATTGTCTGATAATCAAATTCTATTCTTTTTAAAACAAAAAGTAATATTCTTGGTAAAGTTTTAAAAGTTTGATTTTTTTTTGATGGAATTTTCTTATGACAAGATTCACAAATAATTGAATTTTCATTTTCCATTAATTCACTTTCTATATAAGAATCTAAAGATTCAAATAAATTTTTTTTATTCTTTATTTGTAATTGAATTGAATAAAATGATACTTCATTTTTTCTTTTATGATTACATTTTTGGAAAATTAAATTATCATAATTTTTTCCTTGGAAAAAATGTTTAATTAAATTAGCATTATTTGTATTTTTTAAATGATTTTCTAATTTATCAATAAATAAATTAAAGAATTCTTCAACATCCATTTGTTCTCTTACATTTAATTCTTCCTTATCAAAATTTTTTGCAAAATCAACTGGAATGAAATATTTAGAATTAATAAATTTTAAACTATTAAAAAGATATTTTAATTGATATAAAACATTTTTTTCTTCAATTTTACATTCTGTATTTAAAATAGATTCTCTAAATTTAATATTTGAAAATAATACTTGAAATAAACTATTCATATAACATGTATTACCTAAATTTTTTAATCCTACAAATTGATTTTTACGTTCATCAAAAGATAATTTCCAATCTAAAAGACGAGAACTTTTCCAAAATTGAAGTTCATGAAAATTATATAATTGACTTAATATTTCTTTTATTTTTACTTCATTATTTATTATTAATAATGTTAATAAATTAGATGCTATTAAAAAAGTAGATTTATTTTTTACAGTTATTGAATTTGAATTTAATGGATTTTTAATACATTTACTAAATAAAATTTTATAAAAAAGAAAATTTGGAAAATCGAATTTTTGTCCACTTATTTTATCAAAAGTAATTGAATAATTCTTTATTATTGAATATAATATTAAAAAATATCCTGAAAGTAATCCTTCTCTTACTTGGTTTGATACTATTTCAGGAAGAATTTTATTTCCAAATTCTTTGAAATCATAATTTACTTTTAATTCATGTGCTCTATTTATTATTTTTTCATATATGTCAAAAAAAGGTTCAAATGTTAAATCCTCATTTTTAACTGAAATATCATTTAATTGATTTAGAACTTTATCTGAAAATAAGAATTGAATAAGAAAATTAATAAATTTAACTTCTAAATCATGATTTTTTGAATCAAATAAATCATAATCAAAAAGAATTCTAATTAATTTTATATAATTGTCTTTCAATAAAGTATTTTTTGATTCAATAATTCCAGGAATTAAAATATTTAAAAATTGTTTATTTTGATTTCCATTTAATATATTTTCAATAAGTTTTATAAAAATTTTTTTATTTCCAGAAATAAAGTTAAGGATAATATCAATTATTGTAGATTGATTTTCATATATATTTCCTTCATTTTTAAATACTGTTGAATTATAAAAAATATCATTTATAAATTGTAAACTTTTTTCTATTATTAGATTATCAATATCAGAATTAATTAATTTAAAAATTTCAAACAAAAATTTTATTGTCCTTAGCATTTGAAGTTTTTCTTTATTTTGTTTATATTCTTCAACATCCTTTATTTTAACAGAATAATTTTTAATAAATAATAAAACTTTTTTCACCCAAATATCATTCTTTATTAATAAATCTATAAAAGTTTTATTATCTTTATTTTGATTTAAAATAGTTAGAATATTTAATAATAAATAATTAATATAACAGAAACTTACATCATTGAACTGAAAAAAATTATCAATTTCTTTTTTTAATTCACTTGAAACATTCTTTTCAGTAATATATTTTTTTATTTTAATATTTAAATCATTATGTTTTTCAACATCTTTTTTTAACATATGCCAAATTTCTAAACAATAATTTTTATTTTTATGTTTTAATAATTTAAGGAAAGTTTGTTGAAATTGACTTGATTTTAATAATTCTTGAGGATTATTAGGACAATTAATAATTGGATTTTGAATAGTTAAAACAGTGATATTAACGATTTTTTTTGGTACAACTTTTTTATTTGAATTAAGAATTAAACTATTAAATAATTGATAATCATCACATAAATCAAATGAATATATTAAATTTTTTCCTAAATTAAGTTGAAATTGAATCGTATTTACTGGAATTTGAAAATGATTTGAAATTTTATATCTTATCATATAAAATGGTTCATTAAAAGAAATATTTAATTTATAAGTGTTTTGATTATAAGAAAATATATATTGCATAATTTCATCTTTTGGAATATTTAATTCTATTGAAAATGTTTGAGAAAAATCATTTATTATTTCTCCTGGTAAACCAATTTTTTTATCTATTGTATTTATTAAAAGAATTAAACCTTTTATTCCATTTTCATTATTAATTAAATATTCACTTATTTTATTTATAAAATTTCTCCAAAACGTTACAGCTTCTTTTGATTTAGGATTTATAATATTTAAACATATATTAGTTAAAAGTAAACTAATTTCTTTTTGGGTTTCTATGTTTTGAGTATGTATTAATGCATCCATTAATTTTGTAAATCCAATAATTTGATTAGGATCTGCTTTTTTAACTAAAAAATTAGTTTCATTAATTTGTATAAGGGAATTATTTGAATAATTAATATCTAACATTAAATCCTTGAATAATCTAAATGATTCTAAATTATCAATTTTAAACAAATCATCTTTAAGAAAAATTAATTGAAATAATGTTGATTTAAAATTATATGAAATATTATTAATATTAGTTAGAAGATTTTTAATAAAAAATTCTTTTGAAATATTATCCTTAACAAATGAATTCCATAATTTAGTAAAATTTGTAAAATTGATTTCAATATCTATATTTTTATTTAATAAAGTAATAATTAATTCAATTCTAATTTCAGTATTTCTTGAATGAGGATAAAAACCTTGAAATATAATATTTGATATATCATCATCTTTTTTTTGTTTATATTTATCATTAGAATATACTTTATTATAATAATTATTTAAATTATCAACAATCAAATCAGATATTGTGTTTTTTTTATTATTAATATTTTGTAATAATATAATATAATTTGGATTAATTGAAATTAAATAATTTAATAAAAGTAAAGTTTGAACTTCACTATGATTAGAATTGAAATTTTCTATAATTTTATTTAAAACTAAATTTCCTAAATTTTCATTTATAATTTTAAAAGAAAAAATTTCTTTAAGTGAATTAACACAAGTTTCAATAATTTCAACGGTCCTTAATTTATTATTTAAATGATTTTTTATATAATAATCATCTAACATATAATTCCATAATAATGGAATTCCATAATATTTTTCTTCTTTAAAATCAGAGTTATTATTATTTTCATGATTATAATTAATTTGATTTCCAAATTCAGATAAATAATTTATTGTAAATTCTTTAATCAAATTTATATTATCTTTTGTAAGTTCTCTATTTCCTACAAATTCTTTAATTAATTTAAATGTATATAATCTATCATCTTCAACAATAAATTTTGCTAATTGAGCAATTAAATTTTTAATAATTTTCATTAGATTAATTTCATTGTTTTTTTCTGCATTAACGAATTTTTGAAATAAACAATCAATAATATTTTTTCTCTTTGTTAAAATTGTTTCTATTTCTAAATCTTTTAAATTAAAATTATTTTTATACATGAACATTATTATTAAAAATGATCTTTTCAAAATTTCTTCATTTACTTTATTTTCTAAGATAAAATCTAAAATTTGTAAATCATTTAATATATTACTGAAAGTTTTAGGAGTTATATTTTCAAGTTTTTTATCGTTTTCAACTGTTACATTTTTATCCATAAATTTTAGATAAGAATTATCATTATTAACAATAATAGAATTAAAGAGATTTATTGATTGAATTTGTTTTGTTAAATTATTGCTTTTCAAACAACTAAACCAATAATTTAAATATAATTCTTGAAATATATTTTGTTGAATTTGATTATTAAAAGTTGAAATAGAAGAAACTCTTTGGAAAACAGTAACGAAATCATTTGTAGATAATTTTTTAATTTCATTTTCAGATAAATTCATTATTCTTTGTTTTAAATAATCTTTAATCTGAGAGAATTTATTTAAAAATTCATCATTTGATTGTTCTAAAAAATTATATACTCTTTTGAATAAAAGAATAAAATCATAAATATATTCAATAGTAAAATTAGAATTACAAACAACATAATCAGAAAGAACTTGATATCCATTTAAACTATTAAAATAGTCAATTAAAAAAGTAATTGGTAATAATGGTATCTTTTGTTCATCATTAACTCTAAAAAAAGATATTTGACCTTTATAAATATCATTCTTACAAATTTTTTTTATATCCTTATTATATAAAGAAGAAATAACTTGTTGAATTTCTTTTGAATATTTAATATAAAAATCATTGTATTTTGGAAACAAACCATTAATTTTACTAAATAAATTTTGAGCATCTTCTTCAAAAGAAATAATTGCATATTTTCTATCAATTAAAACAATATCTTCTAATTCAGTTCCTTTTATTTCTTTATATTTAATTACAATATCATTATTATTTTTAAGATAATCATAATAATTTTTTATTAACTTTAACATTAAAAGAAATATTTGTATACAAAGATCAATTCCTTCATTATTATTATTAATATTTAAAACATTATCTAACCATAAAAATAATTTTCCTCTTAAATTATGATACATTCTATATGCAGTAATTTGACCAAAATTTTTTTCAAATATTTGATTATTACCAAAATCGAAATTAATTAGATTTTCAATAAAAGATTTTATGGTATGAAGTTCTTTTAAATGAGATCTTTCAGTTGGAAGTCTGCTTGTATTTATTTTTGTATATTTTCTCAAATAACTTATTTTTTCTGAATCAAATATAAAAGCTTTTATTTCATGTTCTTTCCTTTCACAATCCCAAACTGTAATAATTTCTTCATTAATTTCCTTAATTCTCCCTATTTTCCATTCTCCATTTATATTTATATCACAATAATTATTTACTGAATAGCAATTACTATAATTTGATTCTTTGATTTTATTTAATTCCAATAATTGTTTGTCATCCAATAATTGTTGATTAGTATTATTATTATCATTAATATTATAATTTTCATAACTATTTATGTTAATATTAATATTATTATTATTATTATTGTTATTGTTATAATTATTATTGACGTTATTATCATCATTATCATTAAATAATTGGAAATTATCGTCGTCCATTATATTATTATTTAATTTTAATAATATTAAAATTTAGAATTAATGTTATTTTTTCATCATAAAGAGGAAAATAATAACTATTAAAAAAATAAAAAGATATTAAAATGATTTTCTAATTATTAAATTAAAAAAATAAATTTAAATAGCTCTTTAATTTATGAAATCAAACAATTCAAATTTAAATTCAAGAAAAAGCACAAATCCTCAAATGATTAAAACATTTTCATTTTCAATCATTGAAAACCCAAATTTAAAAAGAAATTCAAAAAAGAATATAAAAAGTACTAAATCTATTCATTATCAAAAAAGAAATATATTGTTAAAAAATCAAAACAAAATAAAAAGACCAAAATCATCAACTAATTCTTCAAAGAACAAATTATATTATGATAATTCAACATTTATTCAACCTAAAATTTCTCAAAAGGAACAAGACTTAGTTTTTAATGCTTTATATAATGATAGTATAGTTAGAAAAGAAAAATTAAGAAATTTAAGTAAAGAAAGAGAAAACCAATTAAATTCAATATATACTTTTTGTCCAATTCAAATCCCGAATAAATTCAACGAAAGATATAATAGAAAATTAATTAAATCTTATAGTAGACTTAATATAAATAATGTTACCAATAATGATAATTTAAATTATTATTATCAGAATAATAATTTTTATAATAGACTAGATATGTATAATAGAAAGAAAAAAGAAAATTTAGAAAAAATTAAAAATGATGTTTATGAAATAATACCTCATCCAAAAAATATTAAAATGAATTCTAAAGATTTTCAATTACCTTATAATTCTCAAAAATTTATAGATTTTAAAAATCAAAAAATAGAAAGATTAAGAGAAGAATTATTACATGAAAGTGGAATTACATTTAAACCTAAATTAAATGAAAATGTTAATGCATATATCACAAATACTTTTTATCAAAGAAATGAAGCTTTTCAAAAATCAAGAGAAATAAAATTAAATAATGTTTATGAAGATAATGAATGTACATTTTCTCCAAAAATAAATTATGAAAGTTCCTTAATTCAATTTAATTCAAATGTTGGAAATAGATTATATAATTATCAAAAGTTTTATAAAAAGAATTTAGATTATATAAGAGAAAAAAATGAAAAATTTTATCCTTTTAAACCTAAAATTTCTAAAAATACTTATAATATACTTGAAAATAGGAAAAAAAATATAAGATACATTAAGGAACATCCTTATTTTCAAGAAAATTTTGATACAATTATTCATGAAAGTAAAGATTATAGTGAATCAATTAGAAAAATTAATTTGTTGTCTGAAAAGCAAAAAGGTAAAAGTGAATCTAAACAAAAAGTTAATCAAAAAAAAATCATTCAATCATGCGATGATGAAAATAAATTAAGTAATAATATTGAATTTGAAATAAATGAGAGAAAGAAAAGAAATTTCAATGAAAATAATTTAGGATATAAATATTTTTCAAATGGAAATAAAATTGAAGAAAAAGAAAGACCTACTACAAATTGTTCTTCAAATAATTCAAAATCAATAGTTAATTTAAATTATTATGAAAATTTAATATAATATTTTTTTATAAACAAATATAAATATAACTTAAATAATAAAAATAATTATTAATGGAAACTAATTCTAATGATAATGATTTAAATAATCTTAATAATAATGAAAATACTGAAAATCATTTAAGTGAAAATGAAATAAAAAATTTAAAAAAGAATTTAATTAATCAAGAAAAATTAAAAGATGAAGACAATGAAGAAAGAATTTCTTCAGAAGAAAAATTATCTATAAACGAAGAAATAAATAATTTAAATAATGAAGAAGAAAATGAAAAAGAAGAAATAAAAATAAAAAATATTAATAATAATAATTATGAAGGCGAAAATGTTAAAAAAAAGAATAAATATGAACATTTATCTATTAATCAAATAAAAGAAATATTAGGAATAAGAAATAAAAAAATTCTTCAATTATATGATGAAAAGAAAAAATCAAAAGAACAATTAAATAATATTCTTAAGAATTTAAATGATTTATATGAATTAAGTATAAAAAATATTCAAAATAAAGAAAAATATACTTTAATTGAATTAAAAGAATTATATGAACAAAGGAAAAAAGAATTAAAAAATTCAAATCAATTAAAACAAACATTAAAATCTCAATTTTTCATTAATTTAAAAAAATTAGATAGTATATTATCTCCTGAAAAAATTCATACATTTGCAAAGGAAATTGATATTATTAAAAATGACAATAATTCAATTAATCAACAAATTCAAGAATTAAATTCTAAAAATTTAATTAATTCTATTGAATTAAAAATTTATAATGATAATAAAAAATTTCCTTCAAAAATAAATAATTATATTCAAGATGTTCAAAGCTTCTCAAATGAGAAACATTATTATTATACAAAATTAAATATGAATAAAAGAAGTTTAGACAATTTAATCAAAGAAAAGAATGTATTAAATAAATTATATAATTCTATTATAAAAGAAGATAGTGATAATAATATCGTTTCTTATTTAAATTTTTGGTTAAAATTAATTAACCAAGATTTAGAAGGAACTGAAGATGAGATTTTAGAAAAAATAGACAATAATAAATCAAAAGTTGTTAATGAGATTGATAAAAGAAGAAAAATTAAATTAAAATTAAAAAGCAATATATTACAATTACCCATATTAACAGATAGTTCATATCATGTAAAAGAATCAAGAAATAAAACAAATGACCTTAATGTAAATAAAAGTGCAAATTTTTCAAGTCAAAAAAAACCTTATCAAGGTATTTTTAATAAATATTCTTTATTAAAAGATTATAATGATAGCAGCATTAATAATAGTAATTTAAAGGTTAATAATAAAAAATCAAGAATTGTATTAAAAAATATAGTAAATTTAAAAAAAGATATTTTTCAAGATATATTAAAGGAATTTTCAGATGATTATTTTGCCACAAGTGATGATGATTATAAAGAATTATTAGATAAAAAAGAACAATTTGTAGATATGAATTCAAGAATAGAAAGTAAAATTAGAGAAAATTCAAAAAATTCTTCTGAAAAATTAAATAAAATAACTAGAAATATTAATGATAATATTACTAGATTAAATTATTTAAATCAAAAGAATGAGTTATTAAGTAATGAAATTATTAATTTAGAAAATTTACTTCTATTATCTTTTCATCAAAATGAAATAAAAAAAGAAATTAAAAACAATGAATCTAAAGTTATGATATTAAATAATAAAAAAATAAGTGATTTATATTATAATAATGAAAATATATTAAGAGATTTAAAAGATGATGAAAATCAAAAATTTAAATTAAATCTCAATTATACTTTAGAAAAGAAAGAAAAAAAAAATTATATACCTACTAATATTCCTCATCAAATTACTAAAAAAATTAAATTATTTAATAATATATCAAAAATTAAAAAAATTAACAAAGAAAATTTAAATGATATTATTAGAGAGAAAAAAATACAAGAAATTAAAAATAAATATTTCCCAATTGATAATAATAAAATAAGTGAAAATAAAAGAAAAGAAGAAATTAATTATGATATTAATAATTATTTAGAAAACGAATCAATTAATATAAATAAAGAGAATCAAATATATAATAAAAAAATAACAGTTATTGAACAAAAAGAAAAAAATCATTAATTCAAAATTATATCAGTAAAAAATTATTAATCTATAAATATTTATGAAGATTCCAATATTATCATATTCAACGACACAAGATTTATTGTAATTATATTTAAATTATATTAAATCTTTTATATAGAATATAGTTTTTCAATGTTAGAATTAAATGTTTGTTATATTTTTATTAATAAATTGGGTATTATTATTTATTAAAAGTATAAAAGTTTTATAATCATTATTATTTACTTGATTAGAAAATTGAATATTTGAAATATCTTTTTTATGGTTTTTTATATTATTTAATTAATTCATAAAAACAATATATTATTTATTAAATTAAATAAATTGTTAAGTGTTTTGGAATTTTTTTATAATTCCTCATTATTATTTAATTCTTCTTTAATTCTTAATTTCTCTTCATAATCATTAATTTTATTTTCAATTTCCTTTTTTTTTGCTAAAAGTTTTTTTTCAACTAAACCTCTTTCTTTTCTAAAACTTTTTTCTATATTTTCTCTTTCAAATGGATTTAAAATTTGATTTTTAAAGTTTTCTCTTTTTTCTTCATTTTCTCTTTCAGTTTCAATCATTTTAAATAATTCTTTTTTTACATTTTTACTATAAATTTTAACTTTATTTTTAATAATTTCCTCTTTTATTTCATCAATATTTTTAACTTTATCTTCTTCATCAATATCTTTATAAAACTGCTTTAAAAAAATTAATAAAAAATCTATTTTATTAAAACCAATTTCTTTTCCTTTTTTAGTATTAAGTTCATCCTTTATACTAAAAACAATTTGATTTAATTTATCAATGCAACTCTTATTTTCTTTATTTTCATTTTCATTATTTTTATAATAAATTTTATCAGTATTATCTCTAAATATTTTCCCAATTTCAATTGCACTTAATTGATTTAATCTAATTGCATCTTCTATAATTTTTCCTTCTAATGAATTTGGTTTATTTGAAAAATTTGATTTTTTAAATTCTATTATTTCTTTAACAACTATTATTATATATTCAGCAGTATCTTCATCTAATTCACATTCTTCTAAAAATTTTTGTAAATTCTCATTATCTAAATTATTTGGAAATATTTCTGTATTATCAATATCAAATAATAATGATGAAATTCCTGTTATAAATAAATCTGCTTCTTCTTCTTCTTTACATATATTTATTGATGTATTATAAATTTTATTATAATATTTTAGGTCTATTAAATCTTCTTTTTCTTTAAAAATATTTTTTAAATATTCTTTTGCTTTTTTTATATTATTTATTTTTTCTTCTGTAAATTCAGTTTCATTTTGATTCTCCATGAAAAAACAATTATTTAGAAATAAATAATTTTTTATAAATGTTTAAAATATTTTTTAGTTTATTTAAGAGGAATGAAAAATAATTTAAATATACTATAAAGAATTATTCTAAATACTATTAAACTTTTTAAAAAGATGAATAAAAAAATAGAAAAAAGAGAAGAATGAAAACCAAAAAAAAGAAATATATTTATTTTCCTTTAAAAAAAAACAATAAAAGAAAAAAAACATATAAAATAGTAATTAATATAATTTAATAATTATCCTCATAATTTCTTTGATTTCCATTCTCAAAATAATCTCCATTTAAACCCCAAACACTAAATAAAATATTTTGAAATAAAAAATCACTATGAATACTCATAGAAATAATATCATAATATTCATTAAATTCTTGAAAACTAATTTTCCCATTTCTCAATTTATCAGTTCTCAATAATTGAAAATGATAATCTATATTATCTAAAAATTCCGCTTCGACTTCAGGAGCACTTCTTCTCCCATTAATGACATCAGGATGATTTTTAACATTATATAAATTTCTCATATCATTTAAATAAATATATCCATTATTATTTACATCTAAATAATTAAAAACTTGATTTATAATTTGAAATCTAAACGCATTCATTTTTCCTATTAATGTATTTAGGAATTCTATATAATTTATTTGTCCTTCATTATTATTATCAAATTGACTAAATATTGATATTTGTTCTTCCACTGTTAATGGAATTTTATATTCAAAACAATATTTTATAAAATCATCAAAATCTATTAATTTTGAATTTTCTTCATCAGATAACATAAATGATCTTCTTAATGACATTATTCCTCTTGGTCCTCTTGATGCTATTATATCCCTAAATTTTTTAAAAGGATTATTTGAATTTTTTTTTTGATTGTTTAAATGATAATTTATATTTTGATTGAAATTTGGATTTTGAGGTTTAAAATTATATTGGTAATTTGTTTTATTTTGATTATTGTTTGAATAAGTGTTATATAAGTCATTATAATTATTGTTATTGTTAATTCGATTTTTTAATGGAGTTTGCTCTATTGAATTTTGATTATATTTATTTTCTAATATATTTTCTTTATATATATAATTATTATTATTATTATTATTATAAGAATAATAATTACTTTTATTATTATTTATATTCCATTCACTATTAACTAATAATTCAAAATAATCATCATTTTCTATAAACATAGAAATATTTTGATAATATTCTAAAAAATCATCAAATATAACATAACCATCACCTTGACTTCCATTTAAATAATTATAAGCAATATCAAAATAATAAATAAAATCATTATAAACTTCATTTTCATTTTTTTTTCCGCTTTTTACGTCGGGATGATTTTTAGCATTGTATTTATTTTTAATATAATTAATATTAACTGCTCCATTTTTATTAATATCTATTAATTTAAAAGCATTAAAAACGATTTTTTTTCTATAATCATTCATTTCTCCTCTTATTGTTCTTAGAAATTCATCATATTCTATAATTCCATTATTATTTCTATCAAAAGCAATAAAAGCTTTTTCAAGTTCATTTTCATTTAAATTAAATTGAAAAATATTTGAAGCTTTTTTAAATTCTTCATAATCTATTCCTTGAGAATTATCTATATCAATTTTCCTAAAATTTTCTATTATTTGTGATATACCTTTTATTCCTTTTGGTAATAATTTATTTCTTATTTTCTCTATAATTTCTTTCACTGAGTTTTCTGATAAATATTCTTTTTTTGTTAAGTTACCTTGAATTTCTTGTTGGCTTATTTTTTTATTTAAACTTTCTCTTATTGAATTATCATTATTATTCATATTAATTATATTATTATTTATATTATTATTAGTGATATTTTTTTTTGGATTAAAAGTTTGTTCAGGTTCAAATGGAGCATATAAATTATTTATTAATTCTATATAATTTAATTCACCATTATTTTCAGTATTATATATTTTAAATATGTTTATTAAATCAGTTTCTTTAAAACCTGAAATTCCTAAATATTTCATTGTTTGAATAAACTCATCTTGATTACATGTATTTTTGTTATTTATATCAAATAATTTAAATGAATTTAATAATATTTCTTCTTCAGGAATTGAATCAGTTGATTTTAAACATAATTTATTTGTTAATGCTGTTTCAAACTCTGTTTTTAGTTCAGACATAATAATATATTTATATAAATATTTTTTTTTTAAATTTAAATATTTAATTTAAAAACATTTATATCATTTATTTTTTACAATAATATTTTTTAAAAAATTTATCAATTGCTTGAATTAAATCTTTAGTTTTAGCTTTTGTATATAATTTTTGAACTTTTTCTTCTCCTCCTAATTTATTAAATTTTTCTAAAAATAAATTATTATCATCTTCATTATCATCTTTATACAAATAATAATTTCCTTTTTCTATTATAATTAAAATTAAATCAAAACAACTTTTTAAAACATTTTTATCATTGTATTCATCCATTATTTTAAATATACATTCAAATAATCCACATTCAATTAATTTAATATTTAATATTTCATTACCAATATAAATTGCATTTCCTAAACAAAATAACCCTTCTTTTACAACATCAATAGAATATACATTTTCAATAATTGAAATAATATCTTCAAATAAATTTTTAGAATTTAGTTCTTCATGAAAAAGCTTTTCATTGCATAAATTTGATAAAGCAAAAAGAATATATTTTTTATTTAAATTTGAAGTTTTCTTATTAAGAATAGTTTCTTTTAAAAAATTAAAACAATTTGTTTCTAAAAGTTTTAAATTTATTATATCATCTTCACTTGAAGCAATATCACCTATAATATATAGAGTTTGATTTATTAATTCATCAAAAAAATTAGAAAATTTAATTAATAAATCTAAAATATATATATTTTCATCATCTTTATCAAAAAAAAGTTCTATAATTTCATTAGATGATGACATTGCTAATCTACGATATATTATATATATATTTAAAATTATATTTTTATCTAAATCTTCTTTCTCTTTATTATAATAAATTTTAACTAATTCTTCTTTTACTTTTTGGAAAAGTAATTTTTGGAATAATTTCGTTTCTTCTGAATATAGAATTTTATTAAAAGAAGAAAGGAATTTAAAATATGAATTTGAATTACATATTTTATCATTATTATATATTTCTTTAAATAAATTCCAATATTTATCATTATTAATAATATTATTTTGATTTATAATAGAATTAATTATAATTTGAGTAATATAATCAACAATATTAGAAATTAATTCATAATTATTTTTATATTTTTCAATTAATTTTATATAAAGTGAAATATATTCATTTTTAAAGAATAAACTTTTTCCATCATTTTCAGTAGCACAAGATAATTTATTTAAAAAATTTATCAAAATTAATATTTTATTTTCATTGTCAATATTATCATTTATGTAATAACATATAGAATCTATTATTTTCCAATGATTTAAATCTTGTTTTGAAATGTCATTTTTTAATAAAGATAATTTTTCAGTTATTTCTTTCAATAAATTTTCGTCTATAGTATTTTTGTCTTTTAATTTTTGTGAAGATTCAAAAAAATAATCCGTTAAATTATTATTATTATTATTTTCTTTTTCTTTATCTATTATTCCTCTTTTTATATTTATATAATTTGAAATAGTCTTTTTTCGTAAACTTAAATTTCTTTCTTCTAGAATAATATTAATGTCTTTAACTATAAATTTTATTTAAAATTATACTTTTTAAAATTGTTTCTTTTTTTCTTAAAGTGTTCTGTTTTTCCATATTTAATTTTAAATTTAATTTGCTTAATTTTTAAAAGAAATAAATTAAATTTGTTATTATTACACAAATTTGAGATTAAATTAAATAAGAAAAATTTAAAAAAAAATAAAATATTTATATTTTAAAAATAAAATGATATTCTCTTCTTTTAGATTTTAAGGAATAAAAAAATTTTAATTAAAAAAAAATTATTGATATAATAATAAATAATAAAAAACAAAAAGAATAATAATTTATTTGTTATTCTTTTTATATAAAAAATAATTTAAATTAGTACCTTATACTTGTTATATAAGGTTTACTATATATTTAAATTTTCAAATAAAATTCTATATTAATTTAATATTATTCAATATATAGAATTTTTTTTGAAAATTAAGATATTAACTTATTATCATACTTTCACTAAAAAAATAAATTCATTCACCTTTTAAAATTTTATTTTTGATTTAATTTTTTATTATAAATATTTTTACTCTGTTTTTCTAAATAACAATAATTTAAAAAATTAAAATTCTCTATTTTTTTAAATTTATATGACATCAAAAGAAAAAAAGAAGAAAAAGTAATAATAAATAACTCCACAGACTTATATAAAATTCCAATAAGTTTATTAAGAAATACAAAAGTATATAATTTTCAAGGAAAATAATATTGAATTTAAATTTGTTTTAAATAATAAAAAAAGTTAAAATGGAAGAAGGAAAAAATAGAATTATTAAATATAATAATGATTAGTATAAATTAAAAAAATGGAAATATATAATCTGGATTAATTACTATTTGAATTTAAATAAAATGACAATTTAATTTAAAATTAGATTTCTTAATAAAAATCTTTCATTTTTTACCACATTATTTATAAAAATATATTTAATAATATTCAATAAATAAATGATATATATTATATAA
>JAEEGK010004923.1_pt1 | contig 32449 bp, 29 predicted proteins | sample 8958771 | NCBI WGS metagenome assembly JAEEGK01 (sample SAMN16246547, study PRJNA631951) | gut metagenome | biome: gut microbiome; feature: rumen; material: SC-attached | host: Bos | place: Iran: Karaj | collected 2018-10
GCCATTACGATCATAACAAGTGATCTGGATGGCGGTCGAAGCCAGCTCCTCCTTCAGAGCCACGGTCGGGGTGAACACGATGCGACGCGTACGGATGAGCGACGTTTTCACGTCGTTGACATCCTCCACTGCCTTTGCCGACAGTCCGAAGCGCATGTTACCCAGTCCAGGCAGAGCCACAGAGTGACCCTCGGTCGCCCAGGCCTTGATCACCTCGCCGGCACCTTTCCAACAAGCCTGCATCACGCCCTCGCTCACGCCCGAGCGGATGGCAGCCTCCTTGATCACCTTGTCCTGATCGAGTGTCGAATACAGGTCAGGGACCATCACATAACGGTACACCTCAGGACCGTCCTTGAAGAACTTCATCTTCTTCTCCTTTGCTTTTACCTTTAATGCCATAGTTTTAAAAATATTTCATGGTATTAAACTATTGTGCAACCAACTACATCGGGTGGCCGCTTCCCGCCTTTAGTACAACCATCGTGCAAGGTGAGCGAAAAGTGAGCTTGCTCAGGCTTTTCCGAACCGCAACCGATGGTCGTAATGAATTCTCTAATTCATTGCAAAGGTACAAAAAATAATCGAAACTACCAAACATTTTTGCAATTATTTTACTGCAAAATGCAAAGTTTTTTAACCCAAACCCATACCCTCTTTTTTCCGAAGCCATCCAACACTTTTTCGATGGCTTTCCAAAAAGTGTTGGATGGCTTCGTGGCAAAAAATGCATCGGCTTGCGTGAAAGATGGTGACGGCAGTGACGGCAAAATCTGATCGAGCACTAAAATAAATCCCTAAATCTGCAATCAACAAATGAAAGGATTTAGGGATTTTTTATGGAGAAGTGATAAGACTACTGTCACAACCGTCACACTGTCAACGCTAATGGTTAGAATGGCAGTTCAGTCTGCTTAGGTTCATCTTGAACGACAGAAACTTGTGCTTCGCCTTTTTTACGCAGGAGTATGACATACGCTTCCGAACCGCGACGCCCTTTATGAGTATAGATACCCATTCTGCGAAGTGTCTTTCCTATATTTGAAGCCGAATAAGCTGGTCCATGGAAGCCATCCAGATGTAGTTTCTTCTGGATCTCGCCTACCAAAACCACTTCCGGTGTCTCATCCTCCTCTGGTTTTCGAAGTATGGTCAGCAGTGCCTCCTCACAGTCATCAGGACGCTGGAATGCTTCGTTGTGCTTGGCAATGAGTGCAATCTCCTCGGCGTTGGGATGCGGCGGGAAGTTTTCTTTTATCAGATACATGGTCTGTGCATATAGTCCAGTGTAGTTAATGGGCTTGTCGCAGAGTTTGATCATCCCGGTCAGTTCGACGCCTACGAAGCGTCGGTTACCTTCTGGTTCGTATATGAACGCTGTCTGGTTGTTCGAACCGATGAGCGATGCCAGTCTGAAGCGGTCTTCGCTGTAGCGGTCATAGGAACGGCGAACGGTCGATTTATTCAGACTGGTGACATATTTGAACATATCGCTCTTCGACTTCGATGTCAGTTCAAACTCCTCGCACACGATGAGCAGTTTTTCGCTGAGCATGAGGATGGTGTCCTTGTTGATAGGGTCACTCGGTCCCACGTTAGCCACATAGCATTCCAGTTCGGGGGGCAGCAAGCCACGACAGAAGTATGTCTTACCTATACCGTGCGGTCCGTTCAAGACTGGCATCGTCGGATTCTCCTTAATCTTCCGAAGCCAAAGCATAACCTTTCCGACCATGTAATGGTGGAATATCCTGTCATAGAACTCAGTATCCTCGGGATTCTTGAATTCCATATGACCAATAAAGGTTTCATGGATGTAGTCAGGATCTGTTTCAGGGTTCCAATCAGGCAAACTGTTCAGGTACGCCTCCACAGGATTGAAGTTGCATGAGAACTCACTACTACCTATGAGCGACTTCAGTGCCTTGTCCTGAATACCCAAACCCATCATGCGCAGTTTCGTGATAATGGTGTCGAAACTGCGGTCGTCCATCGGCTGCCAGTCCTTTCCTTCATCCTTAAACTCAGGCTTGTCGGTCAGTACGTTGTAGCGCCACTGTCGATTAGTGTTCAGCTCCTCCGTGATACGGATGATTTTGTTGGCCTGTTTCTCCTCAGCCTCTGCAGGTGATGTAGGGCGACGACCACGCGGTAGCTTCAGTTCCAAGCCATGGTCTTTCGCTATTTTCACAAGCGAACCAAGACTGACGCAGTTCTTGCTGGTCTTCAGGCAGTAAGAGAAATGTCGGTCGCATTCCTCGCGGCTGTAACCAGGGTAATTACTACAAATAAGGTGGTACGGCTCGCGCCCTGCTTCGCCTTGAGAGGCGCAGGCATAGGCAATCTGAGTCCATTCGTTTTTCTGGTCGGGCGTGATGTCGATGCCCGAGTCGTGGATCTGCTGTGCGTATAGCTCCAGTTTCTCCAAGTCTGTGTAACTATTCATGTTGGAAAATTATTGATTGATTGAATATTTCGGATTGATATAGCAAAGTGGGTCGTATGGCAGGAAGCAGAGCCTATTGACGTTAGAGCCTGTAGAATCTGCCAATATACCATATTCAAACCCTATGTATCGGCTCAACGCAGCATATTGCTCGGCAAAGGTCATGTTCTGGCACCATTCCGGCAGTTCTGCCCACAATTTTATGCCCAAACCTTTTGGCGATAAAAAACAAAGAGCTGTCTCAACGTTCTTATCCTTAATGAGCGTCTGCTGAATATCCCGTGCTTCTTCCGTTGATTCCAGATCGTCGATGTCCAGAACGATAAAACGAGAACGGCAGATGAGTCCTTTTGCATTGCCGTAAGAGAAAGAACCAGCTCCAGCAACGGCATCAAACATACGTAGTTTGAAGTCTCGAAGCATCTGATCTTTCGCACGTTTCTGCTCTTCCGTCTGCTCCTCTACGGTGTGTAACAGACGGCGCAACTCGTCGGTCGGCCACTTCGCGCGTTCCGATAATATATACTGCCCACACCAGCCGACATCAACTATCTGCTGCGGAGTAGTCGACGGCACCCACTTTTGGGCCTTCTCACTGAAATGCCCCTTCCCGAAGAAGGTGAACATCTCATTGCTGTTTTCTGTCTTGTCTGCCATATCTTTACTGTTTTACTATACCCCAATGTTAGCATCGAGGGTTTACCATTTGCGCATAATATAATGCGCATGCTTTCCGAATGCAAGGACCGTGTGCCCGCAGCCGTTTTGCGAGCACAAAATTAGAAACTTATTTTCGAACTACAAAAGCTTTTCAAATGAATGTAAACGACTAATTTTCAGAATGGTATAGAAAGGTATACAAAGGTATAGAAAGGGGTGTAAAAATGGTATAGAAAGGTATAGAAAAGGGGTAACTTTCCAATTACCCCTTATTTATTTTTGCAAGACAATTACCTTGCTGATCTTTCCTATAAAAATCTTCTTTGTCAATGTAACGGTTGTCATCAACCTCGTCAGAGAAAACAGCAATTATTTGAGGTAACAAAGTCTCCATGTCCTCATCAAAATTAAGATTTTTGAAATCATTCGTTTCAAAGTGTATACCACTATGATATTTCATCCAGGAAATGAACTTAGTATAAATATTTGAGGTCAACCAATTAAGCTTATCGAAGGCAGAATAGACTGTCAGGAAGAACTTTCTATTGCTCCTAACTTCACCTCTCGGCAACGTCTTAACTGCATCAGCAATAGCGATAGGGTTTAAATTTTCATGGAATATATCGAAGTCTTCCCCATAATACTTTGAGCCATGCTGATCTTCTTTTCCTCCGATATTGTCAGCATCAACATTATCCTCTGAATCAACATTATCCTCTGAATCAACATTTTCATCTGAATCAACACTTCCTTTCGGCAATTCTACGCCGTATATATTATAAAGCAACTTTTCTGCCATTTCGTCATTTGAGACACAATAGCTGTTTGGTAGGTCATCTGTATAGAAACAATCCACATAATAGTGTGGCTCTTCAGAAGGTTTCAAGATACAGCAGACACTTTTTTCCAACACTTTCATATCGATGCCACGAACCAGCAACTGGGCAGCCCAGATACGACTAACATCCTTTAGTAGGTTCACGAAGTCGGCAAAGTAAAAACGCATTGAAGGATTCTTGACTTTTGCAGAGTATTCTTCAAGCACTGCTCGATCTGCTACGTCGCGCAGCCATTTTCCATCATTCTTGCGCTGTTCTGCCATCTTTTTGAATTTAGGAAGTAAAGAGCGAACCACTTCATCAGTGTAAACCATCTGCGAGAATCCTCTAAGCCTAACCAGCGTGTCAATGGCCATTTGTCGGCATTGTTTTGCATCTTTCTCTTTAACCATTTCGGCAACGGCTTGGCGTATTTGTGATAATACACCAAGAGTAAGTTGGTTTGAATATTGGCGAATTTGGAACTCAGTAAACAATTCTGATTCTGTTTTTTGCGCTTCTTCTACAGCATGATGTTCTTTGAGTATAATCTCCATGCACTTGTAAGCCAAACCAAATGTATTGTACATACCAATTACTTCTTGGTAGACATCTATTGGAGTCATACCGTCAGGATGCCTGCGTTGTCGATTCTGTATATAGGCATACGTTAGGTATTGTTCCGTAAAATCTTCTATCATCTCAGAGGCTTCAGAATTCATTTCGGCAAGCTGTGACTTCAATACTCTCTGGTAGCGCACTTCTTTCCACAGGTGTTCCATCTCTCCCAGCGCAGCCCGCCTCATTTCGTCACCAGCCCACACCTTACGCAGGTTCCATTTGTTTTTCTCAAAGAACTCATCAACACATTGATTCTGATATTCACAGAACAAGGCTGCTGTTCCCTTGGCATCCAAATGTTCTGCCAAATATTTCATGATGCCGCCTTCTTGTGATAACAAGAGCTGACGCAAGTTCTCATTTTGTGCGATAAAATCTGGTAATGTCTGCTTCATGTGATATAAGTACTAATAATGTGAATTTGTTGCTCTCTGCGATAGGCTGTTGTAGGTTTTGATGCCGTTAATTCCTGTCTTAAAATGATAGCGGCAATTTCCTGCTGAGTGGCTTCGCGATGAGCCAGGATGAACGTTTAGAGAAGGTCGAATCCTAGCTTATCCAATAATGGTTGGTCACCTGTGGTGGTATTTGCTGAGTGTTATTATTGCTCATCCTTACATTTTTATTTTGGTGCAAAGATAGCCCAAAATTCCTAATATTCCAAGTATTTCTCCATTATTTTCCAGTTTTTCGTATTAAAGGTCCTCTGCTACATCAAGATATGAAGAAAGCTGGCCACACGTGACCAGCTCTTTATTTGAGTGAAGGAAACCAAGCGGCAAGGTCGAATTGCTCATCATCACGCAGATGCCACCGTTCCGCACATCGTGGCTCTACTCGGTTTCTCCTTTCACACTGCAAAGTTAGGGATTTTTCTCTTATCTTCCAAATAATTTTCCATTAATTCTCAGTTTTTCTCCCAAAAGAGCATTTCTTTCCAAACATTTTCGTATCTTTGCACTCAGGTAGCGAAAGCGTAAATCCTGCAAAGTTTAGTGAAGCAGAGCAAAGCCTGGTGAAGCAAAGATTTTCTAATCATTAAATATTCTAAATTATGAAAGAGAATCTTCTTTCACAGGCTATAGAAGCCTATTTTGAAGTATGCCATCAAGGCATACCAGTGACAGACCGCAAAGGTAACGTCTATTCGATGCTTGTTTATCAACAGCCATCGCAGTCTGATAGCATTATTGGACGTAAGTACGTATACTTGCGGAATTGTAATGGCGAACTTGCTCGCTACAACATCAAGACAGGTGAAATCACCGTCTGATTATTCGAGGCACGGGTATAATCCTGTGCCTTTTTTATGAAAAAAAACAATAAAGTTTTGTTGTTCCAGATTATTTTACTAACTTTGCCCTCGAACATCGTGAAGACGACAGTTAGGATTTACATTCTGCTGTAATGTCGGATGTCTCAGTGGAGGCGGCGGTGCGACATTGCGGGAAATATTAACAAGCGTTTGCTGTTATTCGGAATTGCTTCAAGAACCTGAGAAATTCGAAAAGTCCAAACCGATGAATAAGTTGCAAACGTTCGTGCATTATGCATGGACGTGACTTATCTGGTTTGGTAGGCAATTCTCAGGGCCTTTGAAGCATGGGTGATGATCGTCCATGCTTTCTTTGTGCCCTGATGCCTGCCTCCGAAGATAAGCAATACGCATAATGCATAGCGTATGGCTAACAAAAACCTAAATGCTGCTAAGGCGGCGAAAAAGGATGAGTTCTATACGGAGATGACCGATATCGAAAGGGAGTTGCAGCACTATTGGCCACACTTCCGAGGTATGGTTGTCTTCTGTAATTGTGATGACCCTTATGAAAGTAACTTCTTCAAATACTTTGCACTTCACTTCAATCACTTGGGACTGAAGAAACTGATTTGTACTTGCTACAATGGTTCCCATGTGCAGGGCAATGAACTGATGATTGACTTCGGTGACTTCATGGACGAACCGAAAAAAATAGCCTTTAAAGTTGAGATTACCGAAGTGAAGGATTTGAATGGTGATGGAGCTTTAGATCTCGCCGATGTTCGTTACCTGTTGCAAAATGACAAGAACGTCATTAGCATTCTGAAGACAGGAGACTTTCGTGACCCTGAGTGTATCGAACTACTGAAGGAAGCGGATATTGTTGTAACCAATCCGCCGTTCTCGCTGTTCAGAGAGTATATTGCTCAGTTGATAAAGTATGAGAAAAAGTTCCTTATCGTTGGTCATCAGAATGCAATTCATTATAAGGAAATATTCCCTTGGATTAGGGATGGTAAAATATGGCTTGGATACGGTTTCAAAGGCTCTGCAGCACACTTCTATTCTCCATATGAAGATATTGCGACATCAGGGAACCATAAAAGAGACATGATTAGAGTATCAGGAGTGAACTGGTTTACCAATCTTGATCATAATAAGCGACACGAAGAACTTGATTTGGTTTGCCATTATTCAACAGAAGAATATCCTATTTATGCAAATTATGATGCAATAGAAGTATCTAAAACATCCGACATACCTTGTGATTATCCTGATAAAATGGGGGTACCAACGACATTTCTCGATAAATATAATCCTGATCAGTTCGAAATAATTGGCCTTGCAGAAGGTGACTTAGGTAAAGAACTCGGCTTAAAACCATATGACAGAGAATTAAAAAAACTAAATAAGAGTCTTCGTGATGGCCAGGTATTCTATATGAAGAATGGCATTCCTCAAAAACCTTATTCACGAATTATAATCCGCAACAAACATCCAAAAATAAATGAATGACCAAAGAATGACCATCAAGCCCTTGGAGGTGACCGTCGGTGAGATAACGATGGGCTACGTGAACAATGATGAGCAGGGCGTACGTGGGTATTATGGCAAACTCGACATTCGCCCACCATATCAACGTGAGTTTATCTATAACGAGAAGGAGCAGCAGGCAGTTATTCGTACCGTACTAAACGGCTATCCGCTGAGCAGCATGTACTGGGTGAAGCGCTCTGACGATGCCGAGTGTCCTTACGAGGTGATGGACGGACAGCAGCGCACACTCTCTATCTGTGAGTATGTGGCTGGCAAGTTCTCGTATGAGTTCAAGAATTTCTTCAATCAGCCTGAGGATATACAGCGAAGGATTCTGAATTATCCTCTGACCATCTATGTGTGCGAGGGAACGGAATCAGAGAAACTGGAGTGGTTTCAGACCATCAACATCGCTGGTAAGCCGCTGAACGACCAGGAGATCAATAATGCCATCTTTGCCGGGCCGTTTGTATCGGATGCCAAGAAGCATTTCTCCAAGTCGAGTTGTGGAGCCTATCGGTTAGGCAAAGACTTGGTGAACGGAACCCCCATTCGTCAGGACTTCCTGAAGAAAGCTCTGGAATGGATGGCCGACCACGAGACTCGACAAGGACACCGCATGACCATCGTCAGCTATATGTCGGCTCACCAGCACGACCCTAACGCCAACAACCTGTGGTCGTATTTCCAGAATGTTCTCAACTGGGCCATCACCAACTTCGACATGAAGAAATACAAGAAGATCATGAAGGGATTGGACTGGGCTTGGCTATATGATAAATACGGCTCAGAGACACTCGACACAGTAGCGTTGGGTAAGCGTATCTCAGAACTGATGCGCGACAGCGAGATTCAAAAGCAGTCGGGCATCATCCCATACGTCCTGACGGGTGATGAGCACTACCTTGATCTCCGTGCATTCCCTGAGGATATCAAACTGGCTGTATGGGAGAAGCAAAATCACATCTGCCCCATCTGTGGCAGGGAGTTCGACTTCGAGTTTATGGAGGGTGACCATATCACCCCGTGGCGAGATGGTGGTCGCACGGTTATGGAGAACTGCCAGATGCTCTGCCGTGAGTGTAATAGAAGAAAAGGAGCAAAATAAATAGTAACATTTTAAAACAATAAAATCATGAAAAAGGTATTATCAATCGCAATCATGCTGCTGATGGTAATGAATGTCAGTGCCCAAGAACAACTTATCAATGGGGCAATTGAAAAGAAACAAGTTGTTATGGTAGATGGAGTTTCTGCAGATAAATTGTATGTCCGCGCTTTGGAAGCATTAAGTGATTGGGCTGGAGCACAAGGTAACTCCAAAATTGGTATAGATGTACAAGACAAGGATGAAGGCCTTGTTGTTTACAAAGGGCGACTTGAAATGGGTTTTCACAAATTAAACTTTATGGCTGGCTGGGAAGTATATGCCGATTTCACAATCAAGATTAAATGTAAGGATGGACGTGCACAAGTGTCGGCAAACGTACCAAGTCTGACATTTGACTGGAGTGCCAAACAATATCCTGCTACTGAGACTGTCCCGATTTCTGCCATTTATCCAGAATTCAACTATAAACCAAAGTTGAGAATAAAGAAGGCTGCGATTGAATTTGCACCTCTTACACCATCTATGTTCGACAAAATCATTTCTTCTCTTGCTGCCAAGCTACAACAAGAGCCTGATGATGACTTCTAATTAATCTAAACAATGGCAAAAGACAAATTCAGCAGGACGAAAGCCTGTGCTACTAAGACACTTTATGCGGTGATGAAAGAAATGAGTCGCCGGGGCGGTAGCATTCCTGCAAAAGAGATATATCCTTTCGTGAATGAGAACGTAGAGCTGACAGATTGGGAGAAAGAGCCGGCAGGCAAGATGCAATATATCCGTTGGACGAATAGTTTCCAGTTCTATTCCATTGACTATCAGAAGGCTGGTTTCATCATTAAGAAAAGCGGCACATGGTATATCACACCTGAGGGCGAAAAGGTTATGAAAAAGACACCTGAGGAAGTGATGAACATCGCCAATGATGCCTACCATGAATGGCGGCGACTGAATCCTAAGGATGATAGTCCTGAAGAGGAACCTAATGACGAAACCGCCGAAAAGGACAACGCCATGAATCTTGATCTGCTGGAGTCGGACGCTCGTGAAGGAATCCGCCAATTCATTGTTTCTAAGAGCCCCTATGAGTTTCAGGATATGGTAGCAGCACTACTGCGGGCTATGGATTATCACACACCATTCATTGCACCGAAAGGAAAGGATGGAGGCATTGATATTATTGCATATTTGGATCCCCTCGGAGCAAAAACTCCAAGAATAAAAGTGCAGGTGAAGCATAAGCCTGAAACTGCCATTGGAGCCTCTGAAGTGCGTGCTTTGTCGGGGGTGCTAAAAGCTGGAGATATTGCACTATTTGTTACCAGTGGCACATATTCAGCTGATGCAAGGAATGCAGCATCAGGCAATGATAAGTTCATCCGTCTGATAGATGGCAACGATTTCATAGATATGTGGCAGAAGTACTACGACAAGATGACTGATGATGATAAGAATATGCTGCCATTGAAACGTATCTCTTTCTTAGGAAATAATGAATAGAGAAAAAACTGCTTATTTGTGCTTGGTATTCCAAATGTTATTTGTACCTTTGCACATAGGAATAAAAACAGGTCTCTATGAAACAAGAAAAAGAGAGAAATGGAATCGACCTTACGGAGGTCAGTATACATGTTGATGTAAATAATGGTGTGGTTGAGAAGGTGCGTATAGGCGAGATTGCTTATATTAATGCGAGCATCAATGAACATAACCAAGAGCTGTTCTTACAAACCATTGACGGACAGCCGGTTCTGACTACGAAGAAGACGCCCAAGAAGTGGCGTGGATGCTACTTTTATAATAATGGTGAATTCCCATATGCCATCAAAGAATCTCTTGACTTCCTGATACTTGAGGATGATGAAGATATATGCTTGACAAAGATCATTGGTATCGAAATCAATCCTGGTCACCGCTTCAGCTTCAAAGGTGCTGACAATAAAAAAGTCGAAGACCCGAAGGGTGATTGTTGTATATGGGAAGTCCATTTCGAAATCATACCTATACAAGATCAAATTAAACACTATCTGATGCGTTGGAATCCTTCTATCAGTTCCTTTACAGAGAAAGATTTTGAAGAGTGCGTGGCAAACAAGAAATATGGCGTTTTCCGTATGAGCTGGAGTATCAACGAGTGGGAAGAAGCCCGAAAAGGGGACTTGTTCTACATGATGCGCGTGGGCGACGAGAAGGCAGGTCTTGTATGTCTCGGGCAGTTCATCTCTGACCCATATCCCGCTGACGACTGGGCTGGTTCTGCCAAGAGAAGGATGTATGTGGATATGATATGCACGAACCACACGCCAATAGGCGAAAGGCCTCACCTAACGCTTGATAAGCTTCAACATTCCATCCCTGAATTCGATTGGGCTGAGGGGCACTCCGGAGTCCTGCTGTCAGAGGAATTGGCAGATAAGTTGGATGAGTTATTAATGGAATAACAAGAGCATCCACAGCTCGCTCTTGCCTGAAGACCAATAAATCTAACTATACCTCCGCTGGTGTGTACGTGTTAAGGTTCGGGACAGACGAGGGCGAGCTCGCTTGGCCTTTGCTGAGCCGCAGCCGATGGTCGCCATTGCAACTTGTTTGCGATGGCAAAGTTACGAATAATATCAATGCAAAACAATACTTTCCCCCAATTATTTTTGAGAAATATTAATTGTTAAGCGCCCGCGCGAAGACATTACTTCAATCCCCCCGATTCAATATTTCAATCTGTGAGATTCCTCCGTTCTCTTCAATAGTTTGCAACCTCGTCCCTTTTCGCCTCTTTACGTGAGATCTGCCGTTTTCCCGTTTTCCCGTTTCGTCAACCCGTTCTGTCATACTGAAAATTTTTACCATATTTATATTACTATAATATATAATTATAATTATATATTATAGTAAAAGTTATCTCCAAAGAATTTCATCAATTCACAACCCCATCACGAAACGGGAAAACGGCACAACGGGAAAACGCCAGTGTTTGATGTGATTTACAGGCTGATGGAAGATTCAGGATGTGAAAAATGGTTATAAGCAAGAATATGTGAATATTTTTTTGTAACTTTGCAGCAAACTATAGCGAAGTAAGGCACGCTGTTATGAGAAAATATATTTAGGCAATGAAGAATACTTTAAAACTTTGGATGCTTCTGGTGATAGCCCTGAGCATCGCGTCGTGTACTGACAATAGCGACAACCCTGTTGTTAACACAACCCTCGAGGAGGCGCTGGCCAACACTCACCTCTTCTCGGACATCAAGGAAAATCCTGACAAGGGGGCGATGGAGAAGAAGAAGAAGGGTGAACTGGATTACCTCTCGCAATACAGTATGTTTATTGAACAGCCTGTAAACCACAACCAGCCCGACGCTGACAAGTTCAAGCAGAAGGTGAGCATCATGTTCCGAGGGTTCGACCGCCCCACCATCCTGGTGACGGAGGGTTATTTATGGGAACAATTCCGTGATGCTGAAGATATTGGAATCAACCTGAAGGCAAACATGGTGCACGTGGAGCATCGCAACTTCGGCGAATCCTTCAATCAGGACAGAGGGAAGTGGGAGTTTGAAACGAGCGCCCAGGCCTCGGCCGACCTCCACGCCGTCTATCTGGCCCTGAAGCCTATCTTCAAGGGGAAGTGGATGAGCACTGGTACCAGCAAGAGTGGGGAGACCTCCATAGATTATGCCTATTATTATCCAGGCGATATGGATTTGGCCGCAGCCTTCTGTTCTCCTTTCAACTTAAGTCTTGATGACAAGCGCTACGGAGAATATCTCTTTAACAAGCTAAGCACCAAAGAGTTACGCGACATCATGAAAGAGGGCGTCCGCAGTGCCTTGAAGGATGGTGAAGAGGGTGTCTATAAGAAAGCCTGCGAAGAGTTTAAGAAAAAGAACATGCCCGTTCCGTCGTTTGCCGAATATGTTTATAATGTCTTCGACACCTTCTTCTCGGTATTTCAGTACACGCTCCCCAGCAAGCAGAAAAAGGGTATAGAGTCTATCGTCGAGACAGAGAGCTCATTGGTAGCGGCGATTTGCGATAATATTGCTGATTTAAGAAACAAAAACCTCTATACCTACTTCGTGGATTGTGCAAAGGAACAAGGTTTCCCCAACGTAGGCTACGACTACTTCGCCGATCTGTTGGAGGGCACCAGTTTCAAGGCAGAGGATGTGCTGCCGTCGGTGTTGCACAGTGAAGACCGCTGGCTGGTGAAGTACTACGACAACAGCGTCCGTACCGATATGGCAAAGAACTTCTTTGTCAATTCCACCGTCCCCCTTCTTTTCTACTATTCACAAGACGACCCATGGTCGGCTGGCAAGCCGGAGAAGATAGGCCCCAACGCCAGGATGATCATCAACCCTATAGGTGTCCATAGGCCCAAGATCAATGACCCGGCCTATTGTCCAGCCGATGTAAAGCAAGAGGTGATGGATTACATCAGAACCTATATATATTAGGCTGTGACGAAGTAGTCGTAGGGACAGGTGCTTGGGTTAGAGGCTGCTATAACTCAAAAATGTGGCTTAAGTACTACAACAAGATGACTGATGATGATAAGAATATGCTGCCATTGAAGCGTATCTCTTTCTTAGGAAATAATGAATAGAGAAAGTATGTGGATATGATATGCACGAACCACACGCCAATAGGCGAAAGGCCTCACCTAACGCTTGATAAGCTTCAACATTCCATCCCTGAATTCGATTGGGCTGAGGGGCACTGAAGACCAATAAATCTAACTATACCTCCGCTGGTGTGTACGTGTTAAGGTTCGGGACAGACGAGGGCGAGGCTCCAGTCAGTCCCTGGGACGGGCTTGTAGCAGACGTGATAGTGCTGACCGTTGTATTTGACGTGGAGGGTGCCTCGCTTGCCTGTGGCCATCTCGTGGCCAAGGGTGAAGATGTCGGCATTGCGACGGGGATCGAGATCAGAGAAGATGGTCTTGCGATACTGACGGCTGGCATCTGGATGGATGAGGAAACGGCCGTCGGCACCCAGCAGGATATAGAAGAAGCCGTGATCGTCGTCGAGCGAGGCATCATTGATAAGCTTGGCCAGACGGCTGAACGACATGTCGGTGGTGAGCACGCCCACGATGCGCCCATCTGCCTGACGGAGGGGCCTGCAATAGGTGGCGATGGCCTGATGATGGTCGACACGACCCTCGGTATACTCAATAAACGGATCGACCCAGCACGACTCGCCCGTCTTCAGGGGACGGACATAGCACATCTTCGACGAATAGTCGTACTCTGGCTCACAGAAGGTGACTACCGTATCGCCCTGATTCTCGGTATAGAAGGAGAGTTGGTGGGGATAGGCCGACGACTTGCCGGGCACAACGAAGACGGAGCTGCTCACCAGGTTGGGATTCATTCGGACAAGGTGGTTGGAGACTCTGTCGATCGCTTCGGGCGTGAAGTTCTCCTCGAATCTCCAGGCGTTGGCATCAGCGGCTGTCGAAATGGTATTCATGTAGTTGACAACGCGCTGCAGGGCGGTGTTGAGCTGGCTCTCGGCAACCTCCATCGACTCCCGATGGATGTAGGTGCGCGACTGGTAATAGAGGATGCCCAGCGAGATGATGAAGATGGGGGAAACCATAAGGACAAGGGTAAGGGCGAGCTTACGGGGTGAACCCGTATGACGGCGGATGGCTATGCGGCACAGGACGCAGAAGAGGCACATGCCGATGACAGCGATGGCCAAGACGAGGAAGAGCATGCGGTTGTGCTCGCTGTGGATATCGTCCTCAGGATAGACGACGCCCACACTCCAGTCAAGCGCACCTTCGGAGCGACCCTCCAACTTCGTGCGCTGGAAGGGCTTATAGAACAGGCGCCAATCGCGACCATCTATATGGAAGGAACGGTTGCCCTTCTTGCCTGCCTGCATCTCCTCGACGGCTTCCAACAGGCGGATGTCCATATCACGGTCGTCCTGGGTAAAGGCCGTCAGACTGTAGAGCCTGTTAGGATCGGGATGGACGATAAACGAGCCATTGCGCGCCAGCAGCACGCTGTAGCCGTTGGCCGAAGGCTTGGCAGCCAGCACAATCTTCGAGAGCTGCTGTATGGACACCTCGACGGCCATCACTCCCACGCGCTCACCATGACTATCGTAGATAGGCAAGCAGAAGGATACGAGGGGCTCACGCTCTGCGGCTTCGCCCTTCAGCGGCATCCAGCCTATCCACCCCGACTCCAACGACTTGGTAAACCATTTCTGCTCGGTATAGGGACGATCGGCAAAGCCTTCGGACGTGACGAGGTTTTGCTTACTGCCAGCGTCTGGAGTCTTGTAATGGACGTAGGCCATGAAGAGTTCGCGACCTGGATAGTAACTGGGCTTGAAGGCGATGGCACAGCCTACGATATGGGGATTGCACTTGACGAGCTCGCGGCTATAGGTGAACATGCGCTCGGGCTTGTCGAGATGGATGAGCATATCGTTGTAGACATTGCCTGCGGACTGCTCGACGCTGAGCAGGATATTGTCGATATTCTGCGTGGTGCCCTCAAGTGTCTGCTCGGCATCGCGCATGGCCTCATCGCTCAGGACCTTGTGGGAGTAATAGAACATCACACCCAGCGACAGGGCCAGCAGCATAAAGATGGCACTGGCAATGAAAATACTCAGTCTATTACTCTTTCGCATAACGACCTAATACGAACCAAACAATCAATGAACATATCAGCACTATCACGAGAAGGGCGACAGCCATATAACGGACGGGCTGCTTGGCATCCTGGGCAGGCACCACGACAGCCACAGACCAGTCGATATCGGCTATAGGGGCATAATAGATGAAGGAGCGCTGACCTTCGACATCCATGTCGAAGACACCACTCTTGCGTTGCTCCATCGCCTTGAGCACAGTCTTATCTTTGATGGGCACATTCTTGCCCTCGGGGTGGACGATACAGGAGCCGTCGTCGTCGATGACCACGGTGTAGAAGTCGAGATCGCGCTGCAGACGGTATTGGTTGAGCACCTCATCGGCCATGATGGCATCGTCGATTTTGGCCAGCTCGGCACTGAGCCACTCGAGCGTGATATCGGCACCACAGACGCAGACGATTTCGCCCTCTTTGTCAACGATAGGCTGCACATATGTACAGTAGTGGCCGCTGATGCTGGTACCGTCGTAATAGTAATAAGGTTCGGACCAGAAGCCCTTCGTCTCCTTCTCGGCCTGGATATACCAGCTGGACTTCGTGTAGTCGTGACGGGCTGAGCCTACCTGTGACATCTCGTAGCCCTTGGTATCAGAACGGTGGATGTAAGGCTCGAACCAACGGCCCTTCTGCTTGAAGTAATCAGGACGGAAAGCGGCAAAATAGCCATTCACATCGGGGTTCAGGCTGCTCTTGCTCTCGAGGGCAGCCATCACGGACTCAGGGGTCTCGAGGTGTTTCCCCACTTCGTCGAACACGTTACGGGCATTCATCTCCATACCCCGTATGGTCTTCGACAGTTTTTCAGACACCAGATTGGCCATTCCAGTATAACGGACATGGGTCTCAGCACGCATGGTATAGCTGAATGCCCAGAACGACGCACAAGCGATAATAACCAAAATTGACAATACAGTCAACAGCATCAATAATCTATGTCTCATGGTCTAATAAATGAATAAAAAACGAATATAATTGATTGAAAGAATTGTATCAACATGATATAGAGGATGAACAGTGGGGCACCCTGCTGAATGCCTAAGGTGAGGGCATCGAGGATATCGGTGAGGGTGCGCAGCCGGCCTGAGACCATGCCGAAGCTGATGGAGAGCAGGCAGAGGCCAAAGGCGAGGATGGGCACCAGGGCGCGACTGAAGGCTGAGGGGAAGAGCGAGCCTGTGGCAGAGAGCAGGATGGCATGGGGCATCAGCGTCAGCAGACAGATGATGGCTGCATAGATGACGATGAAGGCGACGGCCACGCGCAAGGCCACACGATCGCGATAGGTAAGCGACGAGGTTCGCGGTTTGAGGAGCGACAACAGGCCTGAGCGCTGCAGGCAGCCCACAGCTGTCATCAGCAGGAGCAGCCACACGAGCAGCGGCGAGGCGAGCATATAGGTGAACTCGCCCACGAACCAGCGGATGCCTTCGGAGGAGATGAGTGAGCGCACACCCTCGAGCCTCGTGGCAGAGAGGAGCCACGAGAGGATGACGAGCAGGAGCTCGGCAACACCCAGGGCGAGGCACAGACGGCCTATGAACCGCTTATTCATCATCGGCTTCGAGGTTGTCGATATCGAGGATGCGAAGTTCGAGGGCACGCACGACGAGGCGCGTGGCGTTGATGCCCGTAGAGCCCTCAGGGAAGAGCTTCTGGATGAGTTCGTTCTGACGTTTCTCGAGACTCTTCACGCCGAATGGCATGCCACGCAGGTTGGTAATCTGCTCCTTGGTATAGCCAAGGGCGAGATGGCGGAGGAAACGCTCGTCGTACTCGTCGATCTCGAAGTTGACAAGGGCTTCCTGCTTGACGAGCTGTCCGCTGACGGCAGCCTTGAAGCGCTCGACAATCTTCTCGAGGATGGGCTCGTTGAACACCAGCTGCTTGCCATCCATCACGGCAGAGACATCGCGACGCGTGAGCAGCTCGCCAGTCTTGAGGATGATACCGTCGGCTCCAGCATCGAGCACATCGACCCAGAGCTTCTCGTTGAGAATCTCACCCGTGAAGATGAGTACCTTCACATCGTTGTGGAGCTCCTTCGTGTGGCGACAGATCTCGACACCCACGGTGGTGGAGCCTCCAAGGCCAAGGTCGAGCAGCACGAGGTCGGGTTTCTGCTGCTTGAGCAGTTTCCAGTAGGCGGGCTCGTTCTCAGCTGTTCCAATCACTTCCGCCTCAGGAATATCAGAGCGGATGATGCCCAGGGTGCCTTTGAGTTCGAGGGGCACGTCCTCGACGATAATAACTTTAAATGATTCCATTTATTTACGATTTACTGATTTACGATTTACGATTTTATGATTTACGATTTATTGCCGAAGGCAAGGTGACAATGACGGTGGTGATGCCATCGATAATCTCTGCACGGATGCCGCAGGCGCGACGATTGGTGGCCTCACCATGATCGCGCACAATCTGACGACAGAGCAAGAAGGGTATATGCTCCTTGGAGGGCATAAAGAGATTGGCGGCCTCGTCGTCGGAGAGTTTCAGCGACGGCATGGGCACGCGCAGTTCGACATACTGTGCATCCTTCTGCGAGAAGCTCATGGGCGACTTCGACTGCTTGCGCAGGATCTCGAGCAGGTAGCGTATCATATTCTCATCGCCAAGGATGGTGACATCGCCCTTGCGGATGGGCTTCAGATGGAGCTTGGCGTGCTCCACTTCGCGCATGGCCTGCTGACTGAGCACACCGTAGAGTTCGCGATAGAAGGTGGTGACCTCGTCGAGCGCGTCGATGTCGCCTGCATCGAGAAGCTGACGGATGCGCGAGGGGTAATACATCGTCTCGTGCTTCAGGGCTGACAGACAGTTGTCGAGCACGGCATTCGAGACGTGGAGGTTATTGTTCTCAAACTCAGCCTTGCGCAGTTCGTCGTCGAGCAGTTCGAGATCAGTCTGCCGCTGCTGTTCTTTCAGGAAGCGGTCGTAGAGACGATGGCGGTAGTAGAGCAGATAATAGGCTGGTATGAGGGCCAGCAGGATGAGTATGAGGAGGATGATGGCGATGGTCTTGTTGGTCTGCGACTGTTGCATGGTACGACAGTAATCGCCCAGGGAGTTATCAGCCGAGAGCTCCTTGAAGAGCTGGGTGTAGATGCGGTTGTTATAACTGTAGAGCTGCCACTCATGGAGGGCAAGAGCTGCCACAGCACTCTCGTTGCGCATGTCGAGGATGATCTGATAGTTAGTCTTGACGCTGTCGTGGAACCACTTGATCTCAGGTGCCTGCAGCGAGAGGTTGCCCATGGCGCACAGCAGATAATGGTCGCGTGGATGCTGGGCACGATGGTGCTCGTTGAGGTAATAGCGACAGGAGTCTGCGAAGAACAGTGTGCGCTCGTAGGTGCCGTTGATATTCGAGAAATAGGCGCTGTCGGCATAGGCGCTGGCCTTTGCAAGAGGATCGGCGGCAAAAGTGGGAAGTGGAGCGTGAAGCGTGAAGAGTAAGATCAGAAGACGGAGGACGCCCTTGGGGAGGCGGAACATGAGTCGCGAGCCCTTGCCCAGCGCGCTCGTGGCAGCAATGGTGCAGACGGAGAAGATCTGTGAGAGCTTGCGATACTTCTCGATGATGCCCTTGCAGTTGAGCAGACCGAATCCGTGGGAGGTCTGGGACTTGTCGTCGTCGATGATCATCTTTGTATCGAAGAGGTGCTCAAGCTGGTCGCTGGTCATGCCCTTGCCTGTATCCTCGACAGCAATCTCGACATAGTCGTCGTTCTCAACGGCTGAGACACTCACTCGCCCACCCTGTTCAGTGAACTTGCGGGCATTGTCGGAGAGGGTGTTGAGCATAAAGAGGGTGAGCACCTTATCAGCCTTCACCACAGCGGAGGTGGGCGCCACCTGGAAGTCGACACCCTTCATCTGGAACGAGGTGCGCCCCTTGGCGAGGATATCGAAGAGCGACTGCAGGGGGAAACTCTCGATCTTCAGGCTGAGTTCGCCCTGTCGCAACTGAATCCAGTAGGTCAGCACATCGTTATAGTCGTTGATCTGATCAGTCAGTTCGTGGACGTAGTCCATATCACCCTTCTTAGGAGAGTGGACTTCGTGGAGGATGCGGTCGATGAAGGGTGTGACGCTGTTGACGAGCGAGATCTTGGCACGTTGCTCGAGGATGCGTCGCTCGCTGCTCTCCACGCGCAACAACTGGGCGGCAAGTTCTTCCTTCTTCTGGTCGAAGAGGTTGTCGTCAGGGGTCTCCTGACTATGCTTTCTGTTCATGTGGTTGAAGAGCCAGAGCGAGAAGAGCAGCAGCAGAATGGCGGCAATGACGGCTGCAATCATCAGATTGAGCTGTACGGCGGTCTTCTCATACTGGCTGGCTCGTGCTTCGAGCTGTCGATCCTGTCGCGTGGTCTCCTGCAGGTCGAGATAGAGATTGCGGTTATAGTCGCTCTGAGGCTTGTTGTCCATCGCGGCATAGGCCACTGAGAGCTGTTCGCGGATGGAGGCAACAAGGTCAGGCGCCTGATAGATGGCACTGTCGGAAAGAGCCTGTTCGAGATTATAGAGGGCTGATTCGTAGTCGCCTATCTGACGATAACAGGAGGCGAGCGTACGATAGGCACCAGCTATCTGGTAGACATCGCCGTAATTCTCGAAGAGATAGAGTGCCGACTCGGCGAGGTAGCCTGCAAGCATATCGTCATCGACACGATCTGGATTGAGGAACTTCATCGCAGGGAGGTTGTCCTCGATGAGCTGGTCGCGCTGCTCTGGCTCCATGAGGTGTTCGGAGAGAGCCTCCAGGGCATTGGCCGCGAAGAAGGGCATATCGGCATTACGTGCCAGGAGGAAGCAGCGCATCAGATGGTCGAACTCCTGCTGGTTGATCTCCTGCTGAGAGCCCTCGGTGATGATGCCGCCTGCTCCAATATTATACATATAATTAAGGTATTGGGCCGTATCGCGCAACACCTCGTTGGGATGGATGCGTCCCAGAGCCTCGATACTCTGGCGCTCGAGTCCTACATAATAATAATAGGTGGAATTGACGATGGCGTACTCCGTCTCGGCATAGAGCAGGCAGTGCTGATCGTGGGGAGAGAGCAGTGAGCGCTCCTCATCGATACGAAGGATGGCCTTATCAGCCAACTCGCGATACTCATGGAACTCACGATTGCGCGAACGACGCTGACAGAGGCGCATCTGCTGCACATAGGCGATGAGCTGCTGCACCTGATTATCGGAGGTCTCGATGGCTTCGTTGAGAAGCTGTCCAGCCTCATCGTACTGCATACGGACGATGTGGACGAAGGCGAGGTTGTTGAGTGCCTCTGCCCTACCCGTCGGATAACCATCAGACAGGTCGCCAGCACGTCGTGCGTAGACTTCTGCAGAATCGAGGTTGCGATAATGATAGGCATAGGATTGGGAATTCAGCTTGTCGACGGTCTGCCTATCAGGGCGCGAACATGCTGAAAGGAGAATGGTTAATATGATGAATAGTTGATACTTCATCCGTAAAAAACATAGTTCCCCCCCGCCTTGAGGCGAGAGGGACTATTTATGATTAAGCGCGAGCCTTAGCAATGTAGCCGAAAGCTTCCTTGCACTTATCGGTGACATACTGCCAGTCGCCAGCCTTCACCTTATCTGATGGGAAGAGCTTAGAACCCATACCCACACAGTATACACCAGCCTTGAACCACTTGGTCAGGTTCTCCTCATCAGGAGAAACACCACCAGTGACCATGATCTTCGACCAAGGCATGGGCGCCTTCAGACCCTTCACCATGTTTGGACCAACCACGTCGCCAGGGAACACCTTCGTCAGGTCGCAACCCAGCTCCTGAGCCTTACCAATCTCAGATACGGTCATACAACCAGGACAGTAAGGAACCAGACGGCGGTTGCATACAGGAGCGATGTCAGGGTTGAACAGCGGACCAACCACGAAATTGGCACCCAGTTGGATGTAGAGCGATGCTGTAGGTGCATCAACAACTGATCCAACGCCGATAGCCAGCTCTGGGCACTCTTTGTCAGCCCACTTCACGAGCTCGCCGAATACCTCATGAGCAAAGTCACCACGATTAGTAAACTCAAAGGCACGAACGCCACCTTCGTAGCAAGCCTTCACCACATTCTTGCAGATCTCAAGATCCTTGTTATAGAAGACGGGAACCATTGGGGCGTCGCCAATCTTCTTCATAACTGCTATTTTATCAAACTTTGCCATATTCCTTTTTATTTTTGGTACGGATTCCACGGCTCTCTACGAGAGTCACGGATAAATTTAAAGCCGTGTTAATCCGTGTAATCCGTGCCTAATTATCATTATCGCTGGACGCGGCCGCTGGCGTTACCACCTGCCAGAGACTCTACTTCGTCTACGCTTACCAGGTTGAAGTCGCCGTTGATGGTGTGCTTCAGGGCAGAAGCAGCCACAGCGAACTCGAGGGCCTCGCCCTGTGTCGGCTTGGTGAGCAGACCATGGATCAGACCACCAGAGAAAGAGTCGCCACCACCTACGCGGTCGATGATCGGGTTGATCTCGTAGCGCTTGCTCTGATAAAACTCCTTACCATCATAGATCAGAGCCTTCCAGCCATTGAACGTAGCACTGAAGCTCTCACGGAGAGTAGAAACCACATACTTGAAGCCAAACTCAGCCTTCATCTGCTTGAAGATACCCTCGTAGCCAGCAGCGTCAGTCTTACCACCCTCAACGTCAGCATCGGGCTTGAAACCAAGACAGAGCTCTGCATCCTCCTCGTTACCGATGCAGACATCCACATACTGCATCAAGGGACGCATGATAGAGATAGCCTTCTCAGAGGTCCACAGCTTCTTGCGGAAGTTCAGGTCGACTGATACAGTCACACCATGACGCTTGGCAGCCTCACAAGCGAGCTTGGTCAACTCGGCAGCCTTGTCACTGATAGCTGGGGTGATACCACTCCAGTGGAACCAGGCAGCCCCCTCCATGATAGCATCGAAGTCGAAATCCTTGGGATCAGCTTCTGCGATAGCGCTGTGAGCACGGTCATAGATCACCTTTGAAGGACGCATGGAAGCACCAGTCTCAGCATAGTAGAGACCTACACGGTCGCCACCACGAGCGATGAACTGGGTGTTGACACCATAGCGACGCAGTGCGTTGACTGCAATCTGTCCAATCTCATGCTTCGGCAACTTTGATACAAAATAAGCCTCGTGTCCATAGTTTGCTACTGAGATAGCCACGTTAGCCTCACCACCACCAGGGATGATGCGGAATGATTCACTCTGAATGAAACGGTCGTTTCCCTGTGGGGAAAGGCGGAGCATGATCTCGCCCAATGTTACGATTTTTGCCATTTTTCTTGTTTTAATTATAGATTAAACTAATTTTTCGTTTGCGAGCACAAAGGTATGAAGTTTTTTTGAAATAACCAAATGTTTCACTAAGAAAAACATACGTTAACGATTTCGTCGTGAATATTTTGCCAAAGTATTTGTTAAATCAGATTTTATTTGTACCTTTGCCACAAAATCTTGAGAAATGGCAAAAGAGATCATCACCATCAAGGATATCGCAGCAAGAGCTGGAGTATCGACAGGTACCGTTGACAGGGTGCTTCACAACCGTCCCAATGTCAGCAAGAAAGCTTTGGATAAAGTCAATAAGGCACTTGAGGAACTCGACTACCGCCCCAATATGTATGCCTCGGCACTGGCCTACAACAAGACCTATACGTTCTATTGCGTACTGCCCAAGCACGAGCAGGAGGCCTACTGGGACGAGATCGAGGAGGGTGCGCTGGCCTGTGCAGACTTCAGGAGAGACTTCGGCATCAAACTGAAGTTCATGTACTACGAGCGTTTCAACGCCGCTGCCTTCACGCGCATGGTGCGCGAGTTCCTTACAGAAAAATTTGATGGCGTCATCATCGTGCCCACCACCCTGGAGCAGACAGCCCGATTCACGGAGAAACTGACGGAGCGACAGATTCCATACGTGCTCCTCGACTCGTATATGCCTGACCTGAAGCCTCTGACCTTCTTCGGACAGGACTCATTCGCCAGCGGCTACTTCGCTGCGAAGATGCTGATGCTCATAGCCAATAAGGAGAAAGAGGTGGCCTTGATGAAGCAGACGCGTGACGGACGCGTGGGCTCCAAGCAGCAGGCGAACCGTGAGACGGGATTCCGTCACTATATGGTGGACCACTTCCCAGACATCAAGATTACGGAAGTTGACCTGCCCCTCGACGAAGAGAAGAAGGACTATGACGACATCCTGGAGAAATTCTTCGAAGAGCACCCACAGGTGCATCACTGCATCACCTTCAACTCGAAGGCCCATCTCGTGGGTATGTTCCTGCAGAAGACCAATCGCAGAAACATCCAGATTATGGGTTATGATATGGTGCCGAAGAATGTGGAGTGCATCCATAACGGCAGCATCTCCTTCCTCATCGCCCAGCATGCCTACCAACAGGGCTATGCGAGTGTCGACGCCCTCTTCAACGCCATCGTGATGAAGCGTCAGGTCAATCCTGTGAACTATATGCCCATTGAGATCCTGACGAAAGAGAACGTGGACTTCTATCGCAGAACAGCGATCTGATTGACGATTGACGGATTGACGATTTACGATTTTGGAATTGATTGCTAAAACAAATACAAATTAAAAAATGGAACAAGCTACTTTTTTAAAAATTAATCCAGCAGACAGCGTTGTGGTTTGTCTGCAACCCAAGAAGAAAGGAGAGATCATCGAGGTAGATGGTCAGCAGGTGAAAATCAATCAAGATACACCTGCAGGTCACAAGGTACTCATCAAGGATGCCCCTAAGGGTACTGATATTATCAAGTATGGCTACCCCATCGGCCACGCTAAGGAAGACCTGAAGGCTGGAGATTGGGTGAACGAGAACAACCTGAAGACCAATCTGTCAGGTACGCTCGAATACACATATAACCCTGTCAACGAAGAACTTAGTATTCAGAAAGAGAACCGAACCTTTAAAGGCTATGTGCGTAAAAACGGTGACGTAGGCGTGCGTAATGAAGTGTGGATCGTTCCCACCGTAGGCTGTGTGAACGGTATCGCAGAGCGACTCGTCAAGGAACTGAAAAAGGAAACACATGAAGAAGGCATCGACGCCATCTATGCCTGGCATCACAACTTCGGCTGTTCACAGCTCTCAGGCGATCATGAGAACACCCGTAAAGTGCTGCGCGATATCTGTCTGCACCCCAATGCAGGTGCCGTCCTCGTGCTGAGTCTGGGTTGCGAGAACAATCAGCCAGATGACTTCATGGCTATGTTGGGCGACTACGACAAGGACCGCATCAAGCTGCTTGTCACCCAGAAGGTAGAAGACGAGATGGAGGCTGGTATGACTATTCTGCGTGAGCTCTATGACATTGCCAAGCAGGACAAGCGTCAGGAGGTACCCGTATCGAAACTGCGCGTAGGACTGAAGTGCGGTGGTTCTGACGGTTTCTCAGGCATCACGGCCAATCCGCTCGTGGGTGAGTTCTCAGACTGGCTCGTAGCTCAGGGAGGAACCTCCGTACTGACAGAGGTGCCTGAGATGTTTGGAGCCGAGACCATCCTGATGAACCGTTGTCGCACAGAGGAGCTCTTCAACCAGACGGTATCGATGATCAATAATTTCAAGAACTATTTCCTCTCACATGGTGAGCCAGTGGGCGAGAATCCTTCACCAGGCAATAAGGCTGGCGGTATCTCGACCCTCGAAGACAAGGCGCTGGGCTGTACACAGAAGTGTGGTAAAGCCCCTGTGAGTGGTGTAATGGAATATGGCGATCGCCTGGAGCACGACGGACTGAATCTGCTCTCGGCTCCTGGCAACGACCTCGTAGCTGCCACTGCCCTCGCCTCTTGCGGCTGTCATCTGGTGCTCTTCACTACAGGTCGTGGTACGCCTTTCGGCACCTTTGTACCCACCATGAAGATTGCCACGAACCCTGATCTCGCACGTCGTAAGCAGAACTGGATTGACTTCTCGGCAGGACAGCTGGTAGAGGGTCGCACGATGCAGGAGCTTGTGCCTGAGTTTATCGACAAGGTGCTCAGTGTGGCCAGCGGACAGAAAGCCAAGAACGAGGAAAACGATTACCGCGAGATTTCGATTTTCAAAAACGGAGTCACATTGTAGATTTACGATTTACGGATTTACGATTTACGATTGAAATGACTGAGCTTGAGTTAAAGTCGAGATTACGATTATTCAGTATAAGAATTATTAAGATGGTGGACAGTATGCCGTCCACCATCTCTTCTATAGCAATCGCAAAACAAATCATCAGATCCGGAACGTCTCCTTCAGCTAATTACAGGGCCGCATGTCTGGCCAAGTCAGAGAAAGACTTTGTAAATAAGCTAAAGATGGTTGAAGAAGAATTAGATGAAACATGTCATTGGCTTGACCTGATAATTGCCTGTAAGATTCTACCAGAGAAGCGTGTTACTGATTTATATAATGAGAGTAATGAACTTCTTAAAATAATATCCAGTTCAATTCTTACAATGAAACAGAAGCTCTCAGAGTAATCAATCGTAAATCGTAAATCCGTAAATCGTAAATGAAAAAAGGATTAATAGCCCTAAGTCCGTTGTTCGTCTTTATCACGTTCTATCTCCTGACGAGTATTGTTGCTGGTGACTTTTACAAGATACCCATCACGGTGGCCTTTATGGTGTCGAGTATCTATGCCGTCATCATCTTCAGCGGGAAGCCGCTGATGGCGCGCATCAATACCTTCAGCCGTGGAGCTGCCACTGAGCAGATGATGCTGATGATCTGGATCTTCGTTCTCGCTGGCGCCTTTGCCTATTCCGCTAAGCAGATGGGCAGTATCGACGCCACCGTCAATCTGACACTCTTGCTGCTACCACCTCAGATGTTGCTCGCAGGCATGTTCATCGCTGCCTGTTTCGTATCGATATCAATAGGTACGAGTGTGGGCACGATAGCCGCCCTCGTGCCGATTGCGGCAGGTGTGGCAGAAGAGACAGGACTTGATAACGCCATGATGACGGCCGTCATCGTTGGTGGTTCGTTCTTCGGCGACAATCTCTCATTCATATCCGATACGACCATCATGGCGACACAGACGCAGAACTGCAGACTGAGCGATAAGTTCCGTGTGAACATCTACATTGTAGCCCCTGCGGCACTGATCATCCTTGTGGTCTATCTCTTGATGGGTCAAGGCACGAGTGCCCCTCAACACATACCGCCAGTGGAATGGATCAAGGTGGTTCCTTATCTCGTTGTGCTGATAACAGCCATCTTTGGTATGAACGTGATGGCAGTCCTCATGACAGGCATCCTGCTCACAGGTATCATCGGCCTCGTCACAGGAGGCTTCGACATCTTCGAATGGTTTGGTGCTATGGGTCAAGGCATCCTCTCGATGGGCGAACTGATCGTCGTAACGATGATGGCAGCAGGTATGCTCGAAATCATCCGTCAGCAGGGAGGCATTGATTTCATCATCCGTCAGCTGACACGTCGCGTGAGCAGCAAACGGGGTGCTGAACTCAGTATCGCAGCCCTCGTATCGTTCGTCGATATTTGCACAGCCAACAATACGGTAGCCATTCTCACCGTTGGCGGTATCTCGAAGGAGGTGGGCGATCGCTTTGGCGTCGACAACAAGAAATGTGCCTCGATCCTCGACACCTTCTCCTGTACCATTCAGGGCATCATCCCCTATGGTGCGCAGATGCTGATAGCTGCGGGCCTCGCCTCACTCAACCCTGTGGCAATCCTACCTTATCTCTATTATCCATTCACCCTGGGCATCGTGGCCTTATTATCCATCTTGCTCCGTTATCCAAAACGTTACTCATGAATATCATCCAACGCAACTTCTACCGTCTGATCCGTAACGGTCTCTTCGGCCATCAGGAAATCATCGAGCCCATGTCGGCATTCAAATGGAGTAAACTCTTCCAGTTGGCCGTTATGCACGAGGTGGTAGTACCCGTGTGGCAAGGATTACAGAAAAGCAAGAACCAGTTCCAGCTGCATCTCACCCAGCAACAATGGGAACTTTTGGAGAAAAGCGTGAAGGAGTACGGCGAGAAGGCAGAAAGTGAGGAAGACGCCTTCCTCAGGGCTGACCATCTGACGAATCCTGCCCTGAATCATCAACTGCAGAATATCCTCGACGATGAGCACTCCGACGTTTCTACACGTCAGCTGCTGCTCACCATCATCCATGTGGCGCGTCATATCCTGAATGAAGGAGTACCTGTCAAGCAATTGGTGGAGTTGGGCGATATCCTGTATCAGCAGCATGAGCGTATCGATTTCGAGATGCTGCAGCGATGGCTAAAGCGTCTGCACTTCGAACAGATGGCCCAACTCGAAGGTGAGATGCTCGTCCAGATGTTTGGTTTCGACAGTTCAGAGATTCCGTTCTTACAAGGAAAGGTGAATAAGAAGGCTGCTGTCGTGGCTCAGGAACTGACGGAGTTTACCAATACCCGTTCGCGCGATTTCTATTTCTCACAGGATTCAGGCGATATCTTCGTTCACACGAGCAACGGTTCGGCCATGCTGGGGCATCTCCGTCGTTCAGCACGCTATTTCCGCTATATCCCTTCAGAGATCGTTACCAACTTCTTCCGATCCTTCGCCCATTCTCTCTCCCATATCGAGGAATAGTGGGATTTTAGTCGTGGTAGTGGTGGAAGCGGATATCGCGCAGGCCGTGATTACCCATGAACCTGCTCTTGTCCACAAAGCCGCTGACACCCATGATCCTACCCTTACTCGTATATTGCCACATTGTAATGTCGCGTCCGTCTTCGAGTACGGGTTCCTCATCCAGATACATGGCGATCATCAGCTTATAATCGTCGACCTTGCCTACGAGGTGCTTATTGTAGAAATTGCGATAGGTGTAGAGCAAGGGCTTCTGCCTATAGGTTGCCTCCACCATCTGGAGGAAACGCAACAGCTGATCACAGAACATATCAGTAGGCAGGCCTCCCGTCGTCTCGATGTCAATCATCGGGATCAGGTCCTGCTCCCCTGGGCGGCACTGGGCCTTGAAGTTCTCCAGTTGCTGATAGAGCGGTGTCCGCGGACGAAAGAAATGATAGGAACCTACCTTCAGTCCATAACGATGAGCCAGTTCGATGTTACGCTCATAACGTTCATCAATCCTGTCGCCACCCTCTGTAGCCTTCAGATACACGTAGGCCATCTTCGTATTCTCGCCTACCGTCTCCCAGAACACCTCACCCTGATAGTGCGACAGGTCGATACCATGCACGTGGTTACAAGTATCCTCACACTGCAGATAGGGATCAAAATCAGGATCCAGCAGACGGGGATCGGGCTTGGGAGCCTTTTTGGCAACTATTCTCTTGGTCTTGCCGCGCTTTTTGTGATGACGTTTGTTCTTCTTCATCACCGCACTCGACCTGCTCTTTTTCTTTCCTCTGGTACGCTGTGCATAGCCATCGCCGATACCCATCAGAGCGATACACAATGCCAGCAAAATATATAGTTTTCTCATTGAGTCTTCATTTTTGAGCCGCAAAGTTACAAATAAATCTTAATAAATTCGCCTTATTTATCATTATTTTCGTACCTTTGCCGCAAATTATTGATATAATGAAGAAGATTTTAATCGCGATATGCCTGTTATCAGGCCTCACATCTTGCCATCACGACGACGATACACCTGAAGACAACACTGCCCGAAGGACGGTGTTGGTATACATGGCGGCAGAAAATAATCTCACACGGTTTGCTACCGAAGACCTCGAAGAGATGAAAACCGGCTCGCTGAAGCTGGCCGAAGACCAGAATCTCGTGATCTACGTCGACAAGGCTGGTTCTTTGACGACACCTTACATTGTACGTGCGAAGAACGGAGAAATGGTTGATACCATCTTCATGAAGGAGGCACTCTCAGCAGACCCAACTACCCTGCAGGACGTTATCCAATATACCCGCGAACATTTCCCTGCCAAGAGCTATGGCCTCCTGCTCTGGGGACATGCATCCGGATGGCTGGTGAGCACCAAAGACTCTATCTCAAGAACCCGTGGGAGCTCCATCCTGGAGCCAAAAGCCTATGGGGGGGCGACGGGCAATAATTCCAGCAGCTCATCAGGCAACTACTGGATGAATATCGTGCCGATGGCGAAGGCCATACAAAACGGCATGGGGTCCAATCATCTGAGTTTCATCTTCGGCGACTGCTGCAGCTTTGGTTGTCTGGAGGTAGCCTACGAACTGAGAAATGTTACCGACTATGTTATCGGCTCACCAGCAGAGGTTCCTGATATGGGAGCTCCCTTCGACCTTATCGTTCCGGATATGTTTCTCGAGACGGATAATTTCTATGCCAAGATCATCGACCATTATTTCGACTATTATCTGGATATCTTCAAGAACAATCCTCAATATTATAACAAAAAAGTAGGTGACCTGGCTGGTTACAGCGTACCCCTGGCAGTTGTCAAAACCTCTGGGCTCGACAATCTGGCCTACGCCACTTCCACCCTGCTGGGTACTATCGCTGAGAAGGTGAGCACTTCTGGTTCTCTCGATCTCGACAAGGTGATGTACTACGCCATATCCCAAAAGAAGTATTCCTACGATATGTATCATGTATTCAAGAAGAACACTTCCGCTGCTGATTTTGACACGTGGAAAGCCGCCTTCCTTCAGGCTGTTCCTTATCGTCTCTTCTCCATGAAGTGGATGACTGAGATATCAAGTCTGAGGAACGAGATGGAAAATTTCGACGCCACGAAGGACGATTGTGGGGTTGTCAGCATGTTCTTCCCTTCTACCTATTATAATGGTACCAATCCCAATTGGAATAAAGCCATCCAACAGTACCAGTGGAACAATGTGATCCACTGGGAACAGTATGGTTGGTAAACAATCCGGAATCAGAAAGAATCAGAACGGTAACGGGCCGTTGTTCTGTGGGGGCAGCGGTGCGCCTCCAGCAAAGGGGTCATAGCCTTCAGGCATTTCAGGAGGCGTATTGTTACTGCCATTGATTTTCGAACCTACGATCTCGCCGCCACCTATCGGCGCACGGTTACCCAGACTCTTGTCCTCAGGATTCTCAAAACGGGTATACTCCCCACGGAAAGTCAGCAGCACATCACCCGTCGCACCCTTACGATGCTTGGCGATAATGATCTGCGCCATACCATGTAGGTCGCGCCCATTGTCATCCTGATAGATGTGGTAGTACTCAGGACGATGCACAAAGATCACCATATCCGCATCCTGCTCGATGGCTCCCGACTCACGCAGGTCGGAGAGTTGCGGACGCTTGCCCTCGAGCCCCTCACGACTCTCTACACCACGGTTCAGCTGACTCAGTGCGAGGATAGGAATATCGAGCTCCTTGGCCAGACCCTTCAGCGAACGCGAGATGGTCGACACCTCTTCCTGTCGTGAGGAGAAGCGCATACCATTGGCATTCATCAGCTGGAGGTAGTCGATCATAATCAGTTTCACACCGTGTTCACGTACCAGACGGCGTGCCTTCGTTCTCAGCTCAAACACTGAGAGTCCTGGGGTGTCGTCGATATAGAGCGGTGCTCCCAAGAGATTATTGATACGTTTGTCGAGTCGCTCCCACTCGTCACGCTGCAGCTGACCGTTCAGAATCTTCGAGCCCTGAATCTCACAGACATTGGAGATGAGACGGTTCACCAACTGAACGTTCGACATTTCAAGCGAGAAGAAGGCCATCGGCACACGGAGGTCAGCAGCGATGTTCTTCGCCATCGAGAGTGCGAACGAGGTCTTACCCATCGCAGGGCGCCCAGCGATAATCACGAGGTCGGAAGCCTGCCAACCGCTGGTGATGTCATCAAGCTTGTAATAGCCCGTCGAGACACCCGTCAATCCGTCAGTATTCGCAGCAGCCGACTGTATCACCTTCAGCGCCTGTGAGATGACAGGGTCGATGGCGGTATAGTCCTTCTTCATATTACGCTGCGAGAGTTCGAAGAGCGAGCCCTCAGCCTCCTGCATCAGATCCTCTACGTCGATGGTCTCGTCGAAAGCCTTTGTCTCAATCACACTGGCGAAGGATATCAGCTGTCGTGCGAGTGACTTCTGCGCCACGATATTGGCGTGATACTCGATATTGGCTGATGATGCCACACGGGAGCTGAGTTCTGCCACATAGGCAGGACCACCCACTTCCTCAAGGTTGCCCGTCTTGGCCAACTGCTCGGTAACCGTCAGCACGTCTACAGGTTTCTCTTCCATGCTCAGATCGCGGATGGCAGCATACACCATCTGGTTTCTGGGCTCGTAGAAACTTTCTGGTCGCAGGGTCTCACAAATCACGGCATACGCGTCCTTGTCGATCATCAGTGCACCCAGCACGGCCTTCTCCACTTCCAGCGCCTGTGGCTGAAGTCGACCGTAGGTATTGTCTACTGGTTGTAGGTTTCTTTTTCTTCTGTTTGTCTGTTCTGCCATCGATTTATTTAAGATTTACGAATTTCTTTTAGTCGCTACGCTTTGTAAAAGCGCTAACGCGAGTCCGATTTTTCTTTTTTGACGTCATGTAGGACGGGGAGTGAGAGATGATACCTCACTGCCAGGAAGCGGATGAGACATGTCACCACAAAGCTCACGATGGCACTCACCTCCATCGTCACACCCAGCGATGCCAATGCCCAGTAGGCGATACCACCTATCACACACGCCATCGCGTAGATCTCCTTGTGGAAAATCACGGGTTCATTGTTCAACAACACATCACGGATCACGCCACCAGCACTACCAGTGATACAACCCATGATGATTGCCACCCAGAAAGGTTGTCCGAAAGCCAGACTCTTCTCGATACCGGCAATCGTGAACAGCGCCAGACCAAGGGTATCGAAGACGAACCACGCATTTTTCAACGGTTCCATCCACTTACCGAAGAATGCCACTGTCAACAAGGCCACCGCCGTACATATCAAATATATAGGTGTTGTCATCCAGAAGGGTGTCGTACCCAACATCACGTCGCGAATCGTTCCGCCGCCTATTGCCACAGCCACACCACACACATAACCACCGAACCAATCGAACTGTTTCGCTGCAGCATGTCGGATACCGGATATCGCAAACGCGAACGTTCCCAACAACTCAATCACCAATATAATCAGATCTTGCTTCACTTCAATCTTCAATTTTCAATCCTTATACCTCTCCCCCCAATAGTTCACCATCCGCTGATACAGTTTCTCCTCTGCGGGATTGTGCTGCCCATGCCAGAGGCGCTCGTTCACCAGGGCGTCAGGCATATACTGTTGCTCAGTAAAGTGCCCAGGATAGTCGT
>JAEEGK010004924.1_pt1 | contig 32448 bp, 27 predicted proteins | sample 8958771 | NCBI WGS metagenome assembly JAEEGK01 (sample SAMN16246547, study PRJNA631951) | gut metagenome | biome: gut microbiome; feature: rumen; material: SC-attached | host: Bos | place: Iran: Karaj | collected 2018-10
GGGCAATACCTGTGCAATGCTCTGACTTACCCTGACAATATACGGGTGATGTATCGATGTAGTTAAGTCCATGCGCCAAGGCGTAGTCGATCTGTTTGTTGATCATATCCTGATCGAACTCATCGCTATTATCCACCTTTGATGGCAAGCGCATCATACCATAGCCAAGAATAGAAACTTTATCTTTGGTTTTGGGGTTTACGCGATAGGTCATCTGACCTACTGGTGGTTCAACCTGGTTCTTATATTCCTCTTTAGCCTGACTACCAGCCTTGTTTCCACTCTTACATCCTGCGAGTGTGGCAGCGGTAGCTACTGATCCTGCTCCAAAGAGCTTTAGGAACGAACGGCGTGATATATTCTTCTTTTCCATAATCTATCCTCCTTAAATCTTCTTGTGTACTTCGTGTCCCTCGACGTAGATGGCCGAGAACGGACGAGACGGACAAACATATTCGCAGGCTCCACAGCCGATACAAGCGGCGTCGTTGATGGCAGGAACCATTGGCGATTCCTCATTGTTCTCATCGAGTGGAACCATCTCGATAGCACCCGAAGGACAATGGCGGGCACAGTTGCCGCACTCCACCTCGTCTGTCAGTACCACGCAGTTTTTCTTGATCCATACAGCATGACCTATCTGGACAGATGTCTTCTCGTCCTTGTCGATAGGCTTGATAGCTCCTGCAGGACAAACCTGAGAGCAACGATTACATTCTGGGCGGCAATAGCCATGCTCGTACGACATTGTAGGCTGCATCAGATGCATAAGATCGCTGCTAGGACGGAGAACCTGGTTAGGACACTCTGATACACAGAGTTGACAACCTGTGCAACGTGTAGCCAGATTCTGGAATGAGAGTGAACCTGGAGGGGTGAGCGGTGTCTGGCGCTCAGGCATGACCTTATCCTCGATTTCTGCCAATCCGCCATCCATCAGCTTCTCCTTCTTCTTCTGTGCCAGAGCTGCTGTTGAAACTAAGGCTGTTGCCAATAGGAATGAACGCTTTGAGGTGTCGATAGTGCTGGCATCATTGGTCTTCTCGACCTTCTTTGCTGGACGAGTAGCAGTGTACTTGAGTGCACCAAACTTACAGCTGTCGATACAGTTGCCACAAACCACGCAACGGCTATAGTCTACTGTATGCGTCTTGAAGTCGATACAAGCAGCCTTACAGTTCTTTGAGCAGAGCGAACAATTCTTGCACTTGCTCTCGTCGAAATGAATCTTGAGCCAAGAGAAACGGGCAAAGAACGACAGGATGGTTCCTACTGGGCAGATGGTGTTGCAATATGTACGTCCACCTCGCCAAGCCAAAACTATCAGCAATACAAGTGTAACAGCTGCGATAATGAATACTGGCAGTGAGCGCATCCATGTATCTACGCTGTAGAATGCATAGCTATCGGCCCGTTCGGCCAATACAGCCAGCAGGTTGTTGCCCATCTTCCACAGGGGCTGGAATATCATTGTGGCGATACGTCCAAAGCTGCTATAAGGAGCCAGCAACTGGAATATCGATCCTATGCCGGCTACACCTGCGATGATGAACACCACCAGCATGGGATAGCGCAACCAGCGTACTTCTTTAGAGTAGCTGTATTTATTCTTCTTTCTGCGCAATCGGGCCAGCAGATCCTGGAAGATACCAAGTGGACAGATAATCGAACAGTAAATACGTCCAAATACAAGTGTGAGCACTACAAGTGCTATCACAACTACCACATTGAGTGCCATCACAGCTGGCAAGAACTGAATCTTGGCACACCATGATAGCCAACGGTGTAATGTCCCTGTGAAGTCGAGGAACAGCAGCGTGATAAGTACTAACATCACTGCCGCAAGGGTGGTTCTGATTTTACGTAGCATATGTCTATTATATAAGTTCTGTTTCTTAATGAGTTAATCTTACTATGAGGATGCTCAGTTCGTAGAGCAGCCATATTGGTAGTGCCACCACAAAGAGCGTAAAGGCATCAGTAGTTGGAGTGATGATCGCTGCCACAATAAGTATCGCTACCACGGCGTGCTTTCGCATCGACTGCATCATAGCGGCATTGATAAGTCCCATCTTGCCCAACAGCCAACTGACCACAGGTAGCTCGAACACTATACCCATCACCATATTCATCATCAGCAGTGTATCCATATACGACTGAAGGGTGAGCATATTGGCCACATCGGGACTAACCTGATAAGTGCCAAGGAACTTGACCGTTAGTGGGAAAATCAGCAGATAGTTGAGTGCTGTGCCCAGCATAAACATCAGGTAGCCGCTAAAGCAGAGCAGAGTGGCATATTTTCTCTCGTTGTCATAGAGCGCTGGTGATACAAAGCGGAAGAGCTGGTAGATGATGTAGGGCGAAGCTATCAGAATGCCCGCATAGAATGCCGTCTTAAGGTGGATCATAAACTGCTCAGTAAGTCCGATATTCATCAGATGAATGCTGAACGGCTCTACTCCCATCAGCCGGTAGGTGATGAAATCGCTAGAGCGTGGTGCAAGCACGATGGCAAAGAGTTCGTCCTTAAAACAGAAGGCAATCGAGGCACCTATTATCGCTACCACCAACACACGGATAATCATCCCACGCAGTTCATCGAGATGATCCCAAAACGTCATGCTGGATGTATCACTCATCCTTCTTCTCGTCCTGTTCTACCTCTTTCTTCAGGTCTGTAACCTCGTTCATTCCTTCCTTGAAGCTCTTTACACCCTTGCCAAGGCCACGCATCAGTTCTGGAATCTTCTTGCCGCCAAAGAGCAGCAGGATAATCAGTGCAATAACCAGTATTTCCTGGAATCCTATTCCCATAACTTATTATTTTGATTTTAGTTTATTTTGCAAATATACAACATTTCTATGAAACAACTATCATTCGCTATGATTTATTAACAAATCAGTACGCAACATAGGGCGTAAGGCGCTTTATGACATCTGGAGTGAAGTCTTTATTCAGTCGCAGATCGTTGAGCGACTTGATGGCTCCATGCAGTCGGCGATAGTCTGTAATTGCCTTTGCCTGATAGAAGTTGATATAAGGATGTCGTTTCAGTTCGTTGAGTGATAGTTGGTTTACGTTAAGTTTCTTTGGCGCAGGGTTGATTATGACCAAGTATTTCTTTGCTTCTGTGGGGAAATCCTCTATTTCGTCAAGTTGGTCTACACTTACGTATCCCCCAAGCCTGATGCCATACTGCACTATCTTGCGGGCATAGTATGGACCAATGCCAGGAATGGTAACGAGAGATGCGGTGTCGGCTGTGTTAAGAACGATGTGCTCTGTTTCCTTTATCTTAACAGGTCGTTGATAGGTTGTAGAGTCTTTTGTATGATTCTGACTATTGTTATAATAGTTCTCGTGTCCCTTTACTAATGTAGATGCTGGCAGATAGTCACTGGATATACGGATGTATGGCTCAAGTTCGCGATACTGCTTGACTGTGAGTCCATAGAGTTTTGCAAAGTCGAGTGGTTTACGATATATGCCCCCAGCAGCTCTGTATCGATATATGTTCTTAACCTGCCAAGGTTGGAGCCCCAGACGAAGCAGTTGTGTACTATCGGCAGTATTTGGGTCGAAAACAAATCGTTCCACCTTCTTTGGTGTATAACTGGCATAGTTATAGTTTTTATTGGTTGACGATTTATTGACGCCCGTTTGCGTTTTGTTTGTATCTGCCTCATCTCCCCCTGCCAGGTATATGATAGTAAATGCAGATACTATTAAAACTAATAATGCAATTAATGATTTACGGTCTGACTTGTTATAATAGAAAAAATGGTTGTTCATATAATGTGAAACTGATGTAGGAATATTAATAAGATACAGAGAGGAACGATGAACTTCACCGAGAAAATATAGGCTTTCAGGAACGTGTCTTTAAGTGTCCCATTGTTTGTAAACTCGTTGGCTATGAGTTGCTTCTCGACAAACCATCCAACTAAAATGCTAGTTAAGAATGCGCCAGCAGGAAGCATGAACTGAGCTGTGAGGAAATCGCAGAAGTCCATCAGCGACATTCCAAACAGTTGCAGTTGGCTATAAGCGCCCACTGATAGCGAGCAGAACACTGCTATCAGTCCACATACTGTGGTAAGTATCCATGCTGCTTTGTTTCTAGGCAGATGTAATTCTTCGTGGAAGAATGCCGTACCTATCTCGTGCATAGAGATGGTAGATGTGAGTGCCGCAAAAACCAATAGGGCATAAAACAATATGGATATGATAAAGCCAACTATCGGCATAGTCTCGAAAGCTTGACGGAACACATTTGGAAGTGTGATGAATATCAGTGATGGTCCGCTATCTGGTTGTACGCCTACAGAGAATGCTGCTGGGAATATCATCAGTCCTGCCAGAATGGCTATAAATGAATCGAGCAGCGCTATCTGTGTGGCCGACTTGAGTATATTGCTGTCTTTCTTGAAGTATGAAGCATATGTACACAAGCATGCTGTACCAAGACTTAACGAGAAGAATGCCTGACCTAAAGCTTCGAGGAATACTTCGCTGCTAACCTTAGTGAAGTCTGGTTTTAACAAGAAATCAATACCCTTTGATGCTCCAGGAAGTAGGCATGATGCAATAACCAGGATAATCAAAAGAACCAGTAATAGAGGCATCAACAGTTTAGATGCTCGCTCTATACCATCGTTCACGCCTTTTGCCACTACATAGTGGGTAATCAGCACAAAACCAACTCCCCACAAGCATGGTTGTATGGGATCGCTTGAGAAGGTCTTGAAGTATTCTATGATATAGTTGGTATCGCCAATCAGTTTGCCTGATATCGATGCAAACAGATATTGCAAACACCAACCAGCTACTACGGCATAGAAACCAAGAATGATGGTAGATGTAAGAATACCTAAGTAACCAATATATTTTGCACGCTTGAAACCTACGCTACCATAAGCTCTAGCGGCATTGGATTGTGAATATCGTCCTACGATAAATTCACTAATCATACCAGGTATGCCCAATATAAAGACGCATCCTAAATAAATAAGAATAAATGCTGCCCCACCATTCTGACCTGTCATGAATGGAAAGCGCCAGATATTACCTAGTCCTACTGCAGAACCTGCTGTAGTAAGAATTATCGCCAGTTTGCTGCCAAATGTTCCTCTCTTATCCATTTACAAAAGTCCGAATTGGTGAAGGAATATAAACAGTATGCAGATAGGACACACATACTTCACAAGGAAAATGTAGAAGTGGAACAGACGACCATTTCGCAGTGTACCCATATTGGTAAACTCATCGCGTACTATCTTATGTGGTACTGACCATCCTATAAAGATGCATGTAAGGAATCCTACGATAGGAAGGAACAGCTGACCTGTGACAAAGTCGAATAGGTCGAAAATGTTCATGCCAAACAAGTGGAATCCTTCCCACGGTCCTAATGACAACGAACAGATGGTTCCAACGATTATACATCCTATTGTTACAAATATTGCAGCACGTTTGCGGGTAGTACCCAGTTCCTCTTCAAGGAATGCTGTGCTAACCTCATGGAGTGACATCAGTGAAGTAAGTGCTGCCATTGACAGCAATGCATAGAACAGTACAGAGATAATGTAACCTAATCCTGCGATACTATCAAAAGCCTGTTGGAATACATTAGGCAATGTGATGAATATAAGCGATGGGCCGCTATCAGGATTAACTCCCACTGAGAATGCTGCAGGGAAGATGATGAGGCCTGCCAATAGCGCAACCATAAAGTCGATAACACTAATGTTTACTGCTGCCGATGTAAGATTGGTTTGCTTTGAGAAGTAGCTGGCATAGGTGCAGATGCATCCCATAGCAATACTCAGCGAGTAGAATGATTGTCCAAGAGCCCCAAGGAACACATCACTATTAAGTTTTGACAAGTCAGGCTTAAACATAAACTCAATACCCTTCTCTGCATTAGGCAGCATACACGATGCCACAACGATTATAAGCAGCAGAATAAACAATATAGGCATAAGCAGTTTCGAAGCCTTTTCGATGCCGTTACGCACACCATTCTCAATAATAAGATATGTGGCAATAAGAATGATAAGCGTCCAGAAAACAGGTTTGATAGGGTCCTGAGAGAATGTAGTGAAGTATTCTTTGATGTATTCAGGATTGCCTAATAGCTTGCCTGAAACTGATGCCCATACATATTCTAGACACCAACCTGAAACTACTGCGTAGTAACCTGAAATAAGGAATCCGGTAAGTACTCCCATATATCCAATCAACGACCATATGGTATCGCCCGACATGATGCGGAAAGCGCGAGCTGTGTTGGCCTGACCATGGCGACCAATGATAAATTCGCTGATCATGCAAGGAAGACCAAGCAACAAAACGCAGAACACATATATAATAATGAAAATGGCTCCACCGTTCTGGCCTGTCATATAAGGAAAGCGCCATATGTTACCTAATCCGACAGCAGAACCTGCTGTTGCTAATATGACGCCTAATTTGCTACCGAAACTTGCCCTTTCAAGTTGTGACATATACACATTTCTTTTAATTTGGTTGCAAAAATATAAATAATTTCTTATTTTTGCACCGAAATTGCAAGTAAATATGAGTTTTTTGTTTCATTTCTTAAGAAAATACCCGTTTTCGATGATCTGTATCGCAATGATATGGATACTTTCGCTTATGCCCATTTTTCCAGAGATGCCACTTACTGATGTGGAGTTTGCTGACAAGTGGGTACATATAGTTATGTATGGTTGTACGTTTATTGTAGTGTGGATAGAATATACCCGCAAGCATAAACAGGCGGATTTTGAGAAGCTGTTCTTTTGGGCTTGGGTAGCTCCAATTATAATGAGTGGAGTTCTGGAGCTTTTACAGGAATATTGTACTGGTGGACGTCGCAGTGGTGATTGGCTTGATTTGGCAGCCAATGCTACTGGTGTTACGCTAGCAGCTGTTGTTGGATTGATTATTTGGTGTCTTCGCCCCAAGAGGTAAATGGATTTTTTAGCAGGCACGAGTTATAGTATCTGCGATCGCCTGTAACTTCCTGGCCAATAAAGTCAGGTTTCTCAAAGGCTTCGTCTTCTGAACCAAGCTCAACTTCTGCCATTACCAAGCCTTCGTTTTCGCCATAAAACTCATCAACTTCGAATGTATGTTTGCCGCAGGGCACTAGATAGCGAGTCTTGTCTATCTTGCCTGGTTCGCAGATATCCATCAGGTGTTGTGCTTCATCTAGCGAAATCTCCTTTTCGAATTCATAGCGTGCAAGTCCTCCTATACCTGAAGGGCCTTTAATAGTTAAATATCCGCGGCTATCACGGATACGTACCCTGACGGTACGTCCGCGATCGCTGCAGATATAACCTTGACAAATACGACTGCTACTGGTAGCAAGTCGCTTGTAGTCGTTGTTCTTTACAAGAAATTTGCGTTCTATCTCCAGTCCGCTCATTTATTTACATGATAATAAATGAATAAACTACAAATAGAATAGCAAGAATGATTAATGCGCCGAAGATATACTCTAACACTTTCTTGCCACCTTCTTCTTGTTTCTTCTGAAAAGCTACCTTTTTTTCGGTAGATTTTGATGCTTTTGCAATTTTGGCCATAGTTTTAATGATTTTTATTTGTTATTCGTTATTGTTCGTCGTCGTTTACAGGGAACTCCATCAGGTATGCCTTGATGAAATCGTCAATCTTTCCGTCCATCACACCATCCACATCTGTAGTCTGATAGTTGGTACGATGGTCTTTTACGCGGCGGTCGTCAAACACATAGCTGCGTATCTGACTACCCCACTCTATCTTCTTCTTGCCAGCCTCAATCTTAGCCTGAGCCTCCAAACGCTTCTTCATCGCACGATCGTAGAGTTGCGATTTGAGCAACGTCATGGCACGCTCCTTATTCTTAGGCTGGTCGCGAGTCTCTGTATTCTCGATGAGGATCTCTTCTTCCTCGCCGGTATCTGGGTCTGTATACCAATAGCGCAGACGTACACCTGATTCAACCTTGTTTACGTTCTGACCACCAGCACCACTACTGCGGAAGGTATCCCATGAGAGTTTAGCAGGATCAACATATACCTCGATGGTATCGTCGACCAATGGCGAAACAAATACTGAAGCGAAAGATGTCATACGCTTACCTTGAGCATTGAATGGAGATACACGAACCAAGCGGTGAACACCATTCTCGCTCTTCAGATAGCCATAAGCATAGTCGCCACCTTCAAGCTGCATGGTTACACTCTTGATACCAGCTTCATCACCATCTAGAAGGTTTGATATGGTTACCTTATATCCATGAGCTTCGGCCCAGCGCATATACATTCGCATCAGCATCGAAGCCCAGTCTTGAGCCTCAGTGCCGCCGGCTCCACTATTAATCTTCAGAACAGCCTCCATTGGGTCTTCCTTCTGGCGGAGCATGTTCTTAAGCTCCAGGTCTTCGATTGCCTTGATGGCTTTGCCGTAGGTGTCTTCCACCTCTTCTTCAGTTACCATCTCGTCTTTGTAGAAGTCGAAAGCCAGTTGCAACTCGTCGGCCAGAGTGCGAACCTCTTTATAGCCGTCGAGCCACTTCTTAATGCCCTTCACCTTCTTCATCTGTTCTTCGGCACGCTTACGATCCTCCCAAAAGTCAGGAGCCTGGGTGCGAAGATCTTCTTCTTCGAATTCTATCTTCTTCTTATCTATTTCCAAGTAGCGGTGAAGTGCATCCGCTCTTTCTAATACATCTTTCAGCTGTTCCTGAGTAATCATATCTTATTCTTCGTACATCGCGTCTATTTCCTTCTTGTAATTCTCGTTAAGTACGCGACGCTTAATTTTTAATGTATTTGTAAGCTCTCCCTTTTCCATAGAGAAGTGATAAGGAAGCAGGGTGAAGCGCTTAATCTGCTCGTAGTGAGCCAGCGACTGCTGAAGTGTGTCGATACGCTCCTTCATCATCTCATTGATCTTGGGATCTTTGCACAACTGCTCTCTGTTTTCGAATTCTATATGATGTTCGCGGGCATATTCCTCCAGAAGTGAATATACAGGGATAATCAGAGCAGAGACAAACTTACGCTGATCGGCGATGATGGCAATCTGGTCGATATACTTGTCAACCAACAGCTTCGACTCTATCATCTGTGGAGCAATATACTTTCCGTTAGAGGTCTTAAACAGGTCCTTGATACGTTCTTTGAGGAACAGTTCGCCACCTTCCAGATAGCCGGAATCGCCTGTCTTGAAGTAGCCGTCTTCTGTAAATGCAGCCTTGGTGAGATCCTCACGATTGTAATATCCTCTGGTGATGGTTGGACCCTTGAGTAGTACTTCGCCCTCTTCGCTGATCTTGATGTCGATGCCCTCGATGGGGATACCTACTCCGCCTACTGTGTAAGGCTTGCCAAGATGGTTACAGCTTACTGTAGCAAGACTCTCTGTCAAGCCATAACCTACAATCATATTCAGGCCGATAGAATGTACAAACTCCTCGACCTTAGGATTAACTGTAGCGCCTGCTGTTGGGAAGAAGTGAGCATTCTCCAGTCCAAGTTCCTTGCGAACCAGCGAGAATACAGTCTTGTTCAGCATCTCGTATTCCAGATGAAGTGCCAATGGTGGACGCTTGCCCTTTGATACATAGTCAATGTTATGCTTCTTGCCCACGGCCTCTGCGTGGCGGAACAGTTTGCGTTTTGCCATACTTGACTTCTCGATCTGTTCCTGTACGCCCATATATACCTTCTCCCAGAAACGTGGAACAGACGACATACATGTGGGATGAGTTTCCTTCATTGACTGCTGCACCTCCTGTGGATAGGTGTTTACGATGAGTGTGGCGCCCTCTGTCAAACAAAGAATCTTCCAGCCCTTCTCAAAGATATGTGTGAATGGCAGGAAGTTAAGTACTCTATCATTCTCACCAACAGGCACACACTTGTCGTTGGCTATCATTGCGGCATTATATTGTCCGCAGGTAAGTATTACACCCTTTGAATCGCCAGTGGTTCCGCTGGTATACAGGATGTTTGCAATATCGTCCATCGAAGCCTGAGCCTGAAGCGACTCCACTTCGGTCTGACGTGGATAGTTCTCGCCCAATTTCAGGAAATCGTCGAAATACATCGAGCTGAGGTCGAGTGACGAGATATGTACGTTCTTATCGAATACGATGATGCGCTCGAGTGTAGGACAGGTAGAGAAGATCCGACGTGCCTTGTCGTATTGCTCCTGTTCGCCTACAAAGAGGAAACGAATCTTTGCATCGCTGATCATGAACTGGATTTGCTGCTCTGAGCTGGTGGCGTAGAATGGGATGGTTACTGCACGAACTCCCCACGCACCAAAGTCGCAAAACAGATACTGTACAGAGTTCTGAGAGAATAATCCCAGATTTTCCTGTACTTTTACACCCAGATTGAGTAAGGCATTAGACACCTTCTTGACCATATCCGAGAACTGATTCCACGAATATGATTTCCACTCTGACCCGCCAAAGTCTTTGTAGATCAAAACCTCACGGTCGCCATACTTCTTGGCCTGGTCATGAATTAATCGCGATAAATGACTGTTCGTCTGCATAAGCATTCTGAATTATAAATTCGCTGCAAAAGTACGAAAAATGCTGCAGACAGCCAAATTATCTAAGGATTATTTTTATTTTAAGGCAGTCTCCTTAGCCTGATAGGTGCGATATACTAGATAAAGCCCGTCACCTTTCAGCGTAAAAGAGTCGCCTGCCGACTCGTTCAGGGTGCCTTGCCACCACTGTCGATAAGGATAAGCCTCCCAAAGAAGATTCTCTGAAGAAAGCGCGCTGCAAGTCATGTTAAAGATGCTTACCTGCTGCCCTCTGAACGACTTGAATTCCGAGTCCCCTTTCGCAACGACAAACCATCCGTAATCTGTCGCCATGAGAGGCTCGACCTCCATCTCCTGCATATATCTGACAATCAGCGAGATATTCCCCAACGTATGATCCTCGCGCTGGCCTGTGGCACCCAGATAGACGATACGCCTCATGCCCTTCGAAAGACAATAACGCGTTGCCTTTGTCAGATCATTATCCTCCTGTTCATTGATCTGGATCAGACGATTCCTCTGATCCTCTGGCACAGAGTCGCCGTCGCCTACGATGGCATCAGCCTGGGGATAGTGGTTGACAGCACCATCACAGGCACAGACAAATGGAGCCCGACTCAACAGGTTCAAAGGCATCTCAGCATGAGGAAAATCGCCATGAGCCAGAATTACAGCGTCGAAATCGTAGATCTTATGTATGAGCGGATAACTTTTCATCTTGCATCAACTTTTTCCATTTATAATAACCCATCACGGCAATCATGACATATAGCCCGTAGAGAGCTGCCTTGAAGGGGATGCCCTTCTGCACATAAAGGACTGTACACACCACATCGACTACAATCCAGAAAAACCACTGTTCGATATATTTCCTTGCCAGAGCCCAGAGACCCACAAACGACAGGGCATTCGTGAAGGAGTCGAGCACTGGAACTGTAGAGTTAGTCCAAGTAATCAGCACATAATACGTCAGTCCCCACGCCACGAAGAAAAACACGGCAATAGGCAGATAAAGCCGCACTGGGGTATGGGTGATAGGCATCACCGATGTCGCCTGATTCTTCTTGCGTCCGAATTTCCAAACTGCATAGCCATAGACAGCAGCTAAGGTGTAATAGACCGCCATACCTGCATCGCCATAGAGTCCGTGACTCCAATAGAGCCAGACATCAAGAGCGGGCATAATGATGCCAACAACCCAGAGGGCTATAGACGCACGATACTCGAGCCAGATGTAGATCAGGCCGAGTACCGTAGTCAATATGTCGAGCCAATGCTCGTTTAATAATTCCTCCATTTAGAAATTGATTGATAAATGTGCCATCATATTGAATGGTGCCGAAGGTGCGAAACCAGCCTCATACTGGTCGGATTTGTCCCAGCTCGTAGCAATCAACTTGCCATTCTCTTTCTTAAAGGCTGGAGCTGCCCAACCGTTATTATCGAATTTGGCAGAGAAGATATTATAGAGAGTGATACCTGCTGTTATTTCCTTCACCCCTAACTGTTTTAGGCTGAACGTATAGCTGAGGTCGATATTGGTGGTAATGTGTCCGTCGAGCATCATACTGACATCGATGGGTTTGTCATTATCGTCGAGGGTCTGATAACCCTTGAAGCCTGTGTTCGTCAGATACTGATCGCCTACATACTGACTTTGGATGCTGGCATTTATACCTTTATACTTGAAGTTGAAGATATTGTTGAATATGAAGTCTGGCGAGAACGACAGCGGGGTATTACCCAGACTCTCTACAGAGCCATCCATCAGCGTCACCTCCCAGTCCTGCGCACGATTCTTCGAGAAGGTGGCGTTAGCATCCCAGTGGAACCAGTCGACAGGTTTCCATGCAGCCTCCAGCTCTATACCCAGCCGATAGCTCTTACCCACATTCTTGGCGATGGCCTCACCGATAGGATTCAACTCACCTGTCAGCACAAACTGATCACGATAGCTCATCCAATAGAGATTAGCGCCAGCAGAGAATGTCGCACTCAGGAACTTATAACCAACCTCCAGATCGTTCAGACGCTCTGCTTTCATCTCTGTTCCGACATTATCCTCATAGTCATTACGTGTAGGCTCCTTGTGGGCGATGGCATATGAAGCATAGACTTTATGATGCGGCGTGATGTCGTAGTTCAGGCCAAACTTCGGATTGAAGAAGTTGAAAGTGTCGTCGATCACATATTTGCCGTCAGGATTAGCTCCTTGCCAATTGCCTGGATTCTGCATCTTATAGCCGATATGACGATATTGCAAGTCGAGGAAGCCATTCAGGCCCTTCACGAATTCATAGTTCACCTTACCATAGATATTCCAATCTGTCTTCTTGGCATTGTTACGATAATACTCGTAGTCAGGCTGCAGGTCGAGCCCCTCTGGAACATGCTTCACCCATTTCACCAAGCCGAAGTGATTGCCGTTATATTTGTTCCATCCGCCACCTAAGACTGCCTCTACATTATCCCGATTATTATAGATCAGCGAGGCCACAACGGCAAAGAAGTCGTTGTCCATCTTCTGCTGACGGACCAGGTCGCTCTTCAGCATCGGATTTCCAAAAACAGAATCAAACCAATGCCCATAGGGGAGATACTCTATCAGCTTGCGACCTGTCTTGTACTCCTCATAGTAGCCATTTCCTTTCGTGTAATGTCCTGTCACATTCAGAGACAGATGGTTTAAGAGGTTCTGGTTCCACAGCAACTGATAGTTCTGCTGGTGGTAGTTGTCTGTCTGATTATCATAGTAATGAACATTACCTTGCTCGTCGTAGTATTCACCACAGGAGTTGTAGGTGCGCCCATAGAGGCTCTGCTCATACTTTGATGTGTAGTTCCAGGCGTGATAGGTCTCCTCGACGCCATTCCAGGTAATGAACTTCACGACGGTATTGTCAGAGAAGTAACCACCCTGTATCAGATAACTGTTCAACTTTGTAGAGGCGCGATCGAGATACCCATTCGAGCCGATGTTCGAGAGTCGTCCCTGAATGCCCCAGTGGTCTTTGATAAGTCCCGTTCCGAAGCGTAGCGTCTCCTTATGCGAATAGTAAGAGCCACCAGAGAGGTCGAGTCCGAAGTAGGGCTCCATACCGATATTCTCCGTCTGCATATTCAGCGTTGCGCCAAAGGCACCAGCACCATTTGTCGAAGTACCTACACCACGCTGTATCTGCATTGTCTGCACACTACTGGCAAAGTCGCCCATATTCACCCAATAGAGCTGGGCACTCTCCGCATCGTTCATTGGGATACCGTTGGCAGTAATGTTGATACGGCTCGGATCAGTACCACGTACTCGCAGCGAGGTGTAGCCGATACCATTACCTGCATCAGAGGTCATCGTGATACTGGGAGTCAGTGAGAGCAGATAGGGTACATCCTGTCCGAAGTTCACGGCTTTTATCTCTTCCTTCGACAAGTTGGTGTAAGCCACAGGTGTCTTCTTCGACGCACGGGTAGATACCACCTGCACACCCTGCAACTCTATTGATGTGAGTGTATCCAGATCACTCTTATCATTCTCTAGTAACGCCAATGGTTTCTTAGATTGCATACTCACAGTGCACAACAGCGCAGTCAATCCTAAAATTAATCTTTTCATACTTCTTTGTTCCTTTATAAATTAAAGGGGATATAAGCCTGCTATCCATCCCTACGCTGGCATAATCCAGATCAGGTTTTAGGGTATCATCTCAGCCCACACTCGCGGGCACCCCTTGATAATCGGCTGCAAAGGTAATCATTATTATCGAAACAGCCAAACTTTAAGCCTATAAATTATTCCCACGTTGGGAACAAAACATTCCCACACTGGGAACATTTTATTCCCAACGTGGGAATATTTTTGGTAGGATAGGGGATTATCTCAATCCCATACGAGCCTCAACCACGTTTACTACGTAGTCGCCCAGTTTCTCGCACTCGTTTATCAGGTCCATATAGATGGTACCAACAGCGTAAGTGTACTCGCGATTGTTTACATCGTTGATGTTCTGCGACTTCAGTTGGTCGCGGAAGTTGTTGATTTCGTGCTCGATGTTGAAGGTACGATTCACATCGAATGTCTCCTTACGACCCATCATCAGGCGATTCATCTGCGATAGCGACTGGTCTGTAAGTTCCATCATCTGGTGTATGTGTTCGTACTGCTTGTCGTTGAAGTGATCCTGCTTGCCGTTATACTTTCTCGAGATGGTACGAGCCATATTGAAACAAGCATCTCCAATACTCTCTAACTCGCTGATTTCGCGCAACATAGCACGAATCTTGGCTTTAGAGTCGTCTGACAGGTGAGCATCACTCACATTATTAAGATAGTTGGCAATCTCAAGTTCCATGTTGTCGCTGATGCCTTCGTACTTCTCGATGCGCGAGTATAGTTTGTTGAACTCGCCGTCGCGATTATCCTTCTTGTTGCTAGAGCTCGACGAGAGGTTGAGCAACTCACGAACCATGTTGAACATTCGCTGCATACGTTCTGAGAACGACTGGATTTCTTTCTGAGCCTCGAGTACTGAAAGTTCTGGAGTCTTCATGAAGCCAGCGGTGATAAAGTGCAGACGGAAATCCTCTTCCTCGTCTACCTTCTTGGGCTTGATTACCCAGCATACAAATCGCTCAATCTGTGGGATAAACCATATCAGAATAAAGGTGTTGGCCACGTTGAAGCATGTATGGAATGCGGCTAGTACAAAGCTTAGTTTGGCTGCGTTTGCAAGGAACACGCTGGTTTCAACAGCACCCTTGGTCATCGTTACGTCATAACCTACCATTCCGCAAACAGCATCGATGAACGGACGGAACACAAATAGAATCCACACCACACCAAACACATTGAAGAACATGTGGGCTAGGGCAGCTCTACGAGCTTGAGTGTTGGCCGATAGGGCTGCGAGGTTTGAGGTAATGGTGGTACCAATGTTCTCACCCATAACCAGCGCGATACCCTGATAGATAGGAAGTGCTCCGCTAGAGCACAGTATCATGGTGATAGCCATAACTGCTGCTGACGATTGTACGCAGAAGGTCATCACACCTCCAAGGAACAAGAATATCAGCGTAGTAAGGAATGATTCTGGATCGAACGACGCAAAGAAGTCGAGTAGGGCCTGATTCTCGCCCAGATGCATCTCTGTACCCGTCATTCGTAGTGTTCCCAAACCTAAAAGCAGGAACGACAAACCAAACAGGAAGTCGCCTATATAGCGGTATTTCTTAAGGTAAATCAGTATGATTCCTAGGAAGAATGCAGGATATACGGCACTGGTGATATCGAATGACATACCAGCCGACATGATCCATGCGGTAAGTGTGGTTCCGATGTTGGCACCCATGATGACTGAAATGGCTTGGGCCAAGGTAAGCAAGCCTGCATTAACAAACGAAACAGTCATCACAGTGGTGGCTGTAGATGATTGTACGGAGGCTGTAACAAGCATACCAGTAAGCATGCCAGTAAAGCGATTGGTAGTCATCGCACCTAATACATGACGTAATTGTGGACCCGCCATCTTCTGCAACGCTTCACTCATCGACTTCATACCGAACATCAACAGTGCAAGCGATCCCAGAAGTTTGAAAATAATCCAGATTGACATAAAATACGTATCTATATTTAGTAATTCGGCTACAAAGTTATAAAAAAACTCGGAATATTCGGTTAAGATTTCAGAAAAATGTTATCTTTGCAGAGAAATTTTAGCTTAAACATTAAATATTGCATATGGAAAAATTGGTGAAAGTTCACGTTTTAAACAATGATAGGGTAGTAGAGGTTCCTGTTGGTTCTACTATCGAAGAGGTGTATGCATTGTCAGGCGTAGAGATCGAACACGGCCCTATTTCGGCCAATGTAAATAATAAGGTAGAGGGTATGCACTATCGTGTGTACAAGCAGAAGCAGGTAGAGTTTCTTGATATCACTTCGCCGAGCGGGTCGCGTGCTTATACTCGCAGCCTGTTCTTTGTACTCTGCAAGGCTGCTCACGATTTGTTTACACCTTGTAAGGTGTCTATCGACATACCTGTTAGCAATGGTTACTATGTCAATCTTAACATCGGACGTCCTGTTACGCTCGATGATGCAGGCGCTATTCGTCGTCGCATGCAGGAGATTATCGATGCTGGTTATCCTATCCATCGTCATGAGACAACTACCAAGGAGGCTATCGAAATGTTTGATGGTCTGCATAATCGCTCTAAGGTTAAGTTGCTGAAGAGTACTGGAAGACTGTTTACCACCTATTATGATATAGATGGTTATGTGGATTATTACTACGGATCGCTGTTGACAAATACCAAGCAGATTTATCTGTTTGGAGTTGAGAAATACTTTGATGGTTTGCTACTGAGACTGCCTTCGCGCGAGCATCCAAACGAGTTGGGTGAGATGACGCATCAAGACAAGATGTTTGGTATCTTCAAGGAGCATCATCAGTGGCAGGATATCCTGGGATTGCGAACCATTGGCGACCTGAACGAGACAATTATGAATGGCTATTCTTCTGAACTGATACAGATAAGCGAAGCACTTCAGGAGAAGAAGATTGCGAGGATTGCTGATGAGATAGCACAACGAAAGGGTATTAAGCTGGTGCTGATTGCAGGTCCTTCGTCATCTGGCAAGACCACTACTTGCAAGCGCCTTAGCGTACAGCTGGCTGTCAACGGAATCCATCCTGTAGGTATCTCGCTCGACGACTACTTCTTGGATCGCGACAAGACACCTAAGGACGATAAGGGCGACTACGATTTTGAACATCTGCATGCACTTAATCTCCCTCTTCTTAATGAGCAGTTGGCAGCGTTGTTTAGGGGAGATGAGGTAGAGCTACCTCGCTATAATTTCCAGAAAGGTATGAGCGAGTGGAGTGGAAAGAAGCTGCAGCTTAAGGGCAACGAAGTATTGGTGGTTGAGGGTATTCATGCCTTGAATCCAGAACTTACTTCTGAGATTCCTAACGACCAGATTTTCCGCATTTATGCTTCGGCTCTTACTACTATTCTGCTTGATAATCATAACTATGTGCCCACCACAGATAATCGTCTGCTTCGTCGCATTATCCGCGACTATAAGTATCGTGGTGTTAATGCTCAGGAAACTATCCGTCGCTGGCCAAGCGTTAGGGCTGGAGAGAACAAGTGGATTTTCCCTTTCCAGGAGAATGCTGATGCGATGTTTAACACCGCTATGCTGTTCGAGTTGGCAGTGATAAAGAGTCAGGCTGAGCCGCTTTTAGAGCAGGTACCAGAAGACTCGAAGGAATATTCAGAAGCCTATCGCCTGCTGAAATTCCTTCGATATATCCGTCCCATTCCTGAGACTCAGATTCCACCAACATCGCTGCTTCGCGAGTTCCTTGGCGGATCGTCGTTCAATTACTAATTAGTGGGCTTCTAGCCAGTTTTGGCCAAATCCAGAGTCGGCTACCAAGGGAACACTCAAGTTGAGAGCATTCTGCATTTCTTCAAGCACAATGCTCTCAACTTTTTCTTTCTCTTCTGGAAATACAGAGAAGTTCAATTCGTCGTGTACCTGCAGAATCATTTTAGAGCGTATTCCCTCGGCTTTAAAGCGATTAAAGATGCGAATCATAGCCACCTTTATTATATCAGCAGCAGTGCCCTGAATCGGGGCGTTGATGGCATTTCGTTCTGCAAATCCACGTACGGTAGCGTTGTGGCTGTTGATGTCTGGCAGATAGCGGCGACGGCCGAATAGGGTAGTGACGTAGCCCTTCTGGCGAGCCACTTCTTTAGACTTTTCCATATAGTCGTGCACCTGTGGAAAGGTGTCAAAGTATCCGTCTATTAGCATCTTAGCCTCGTCGCGAGGGATGTCTAGTCGTTCTGCCAAACCAAACACTGTGATACCATAGATGATACCAAAGTTGGCTCGCTTTGACTTGGTTCGCTCATCGCGTGTAACCTCTTCTATAGGCTTTTTATAGATGTTGGCAGCTGTTGCTGCGTGCAGATCCTTGCCCTCTCTAAACACTTTTATCATCTCTGTATCCTGCGACAGATGGGCCATCACGCGTAGCTCTATTTGACTATAGTCTGCTGAAAAGAACAGACATCCTGGCTCGGGGATAAACGCCTTGCGAATCTCCTTTCCATCCTCGCCTCTGATAGGGATGTTTTGCAGATTAGGATCAGATGAAGATAAGCGGCCAGTAGCAGTAATCGTTTGATTAAATGATGTGTGGATATGACCAGTTTTGGGGTTGATAAGCTTGGGTAGGGCATCGATATAGGTGCCTATCAACTTCTTTAACCCTCTGTGTTCCAATATGTCAGCTACTATTTCGTGCTTATTTTTTAGCTGTTGCAGCACCTCTTCCGATGTGACGTACTGACCTGTTTTTGTTTTCTTGGCTTTCTCTACTATTTTAAGTTTGTCGAAGAGTATTTCGCCCACTTGTTTTGGCGAAGCGATGTTGAATCGTTCACCTGCCAATTCGTAGATACGTGTTTCGATTTCGTTCATACGGTTGGTAAACTGTTTTGACGTTTCGGCTAGCGATTCTGTGTCCAGACACACTCCGTTCATCTCCATTTCTGCCAAAACAGGCATCAGTGGCATCTCTATATTATAGAATAGGTCTTCACACTCAGCCTTCTTCAGTTCTGGTTCCAGCTTGTTCTTCAGTCGGAGAGTGATGTCTGCATCCTCAGCGGCATACTCGTAGACTTGTGAGGGTAGGAGAGAGCGCATAGATTTTTGGTTCTTGCCCTTTGGTCCGATGAGTTCATCTATGTGGATGGTTTGATAGTTGAGATAAATCTCAGCCATGTAGTCCATGTTATGATGAAGTTCGGGTTGGATGAGATAGTGGGCAATCATAGTGTCCCACATCTTACCTTTCAGTTCGATGCCGTAATTTCTTAATACCTCTAAGTCGTACTTCAAATTCTGACCAATTTTTAAAATTTCTGGGTTCTCGTAGACGGGTTTAAAGATATTAACAATTTGCAACGCTTCTTCACGATTGACAGGAACTGGCACGTAAAACGCCTCAAATTCCTTCACGGCGAAGCTCAAACCTACCAATTCTGCGTTGATAGCAGATGTAGAAGTTGTTTCTGTGTCTAGACTGAGAATTCTGTTTGTCAAGAAATAATCACGAAGTTTCTTCAAATCCTCCTGATTTTCAACTAGTTGGTAGTTGTGTGGCGTTGTTTTTAACGTCTCAAAACTCGTGTTTTCGTACACAGCTTGCCCGTCGGCCGCGAATTCTGCAAAGAGATCGAGTTGCTGATTTACTACTTTTTGCGGTTTTTGGCTTTTTTTAAGAACTCGGTCAGCGAAGCTCTTCATCTCCAGTTCGAGCAGAAGTTTGCCAAGTTCGTCCTCGTTAGGTTCCACGAGTTTCAAACTTTCCATATCCAGTTCGATGGGCACATCTGTTTTGATGGTTGCTAGGAAGTAGCTCATCTTGATGTCATCGATATTCTCTTCAACCTTTTCACGAAGTTTACCTTTTATTTCTGATGAACGTGCCAACAACTGTTCAATACTTCCGAATTCATCGATGAGTTTTGCGGCAGTTTTTTCTCCCACACCAGGACAACCAGGGAAATTATCGGCCGAGTCGCCCATCAGTGCCAGCAGATCGATTACGGCCATAGGGGAGGGGATGCTATATTTCTCGCAAACCTCCTTGGGTCCCATCGTCTCATATCCGCCACCATGACGTGGGCGATATATGAAAACATTGTCGCGCACCAGTTGTCCGTAGTCCTTATCGGGCGTGAGCATATAGGTCTCAACTCCGATGGAACCGGCTTTTTCTGCCAATGTTCCTATCACGTCATCTGCTTCGTATCCGTCTACTTGTAGTATGGGTATACGATATGCTTTCAACAGATCCTTAATGATAGGAACTGCTTTGCGTATATCCTCAGGAGTCTCCTCACGCTGAGCTTTGTAGGCAGGAAATGCCTCGCTACGGAAGGTTGGCCCGTGTGGATCAAATGCTACTCCTATGTGGGTTGGTTTCTCCTTTGTCAATACCTCGTTCAGGGTGTTCAGGAATCCCATAATGGCACTTGTATTCAGCCCCTTAGAGTTGATTCTTGGGTTTTTGATGAACGCATAATAGCTGCGATAAATAAGCGCATAAGCGTCTAAAAGAAACAATTTCTGCATAACTTTCTTAATTTTCGGCTCAAAATTACCAAATTATTTCTTAATAACGGAATTATTTCTTATTTTTGTGCCAAAATTTCTGTTTGTTATGGATTATTTGTCAACTATAAGAAGGCCTATTGCAACAGAGTTGAACGACTTTTCTGCGTTGTTTCAACAGTGTTTGTCGCAGGGTGAGGGATTGCTCGAGTCGGTTTTGTCGCATATCCGTCAGCGTGGCGGAAAGCGTATGCGTCCTATACTGATAATGCTTGCAGCCAAGAACTTTGGTGGTGTTAATGATGTTACACAGAATGCGGCTCTTGGACTTGAGTTGTTACATACTGCCAGTTTGGTGCACGATGATGTGGTAGACGAAAGTTCTGAACGTCGTGGTCAGCCATCAGTTAATGCTGAGTATAATAATAAGGTGGCCGTTTTGGTGGGCGATTATATTCTGTCTACAGCCTTGCTACGTGTGGCTTTGTCGAATAATCATGAAATCGTACAAGAATTAGCTGAACTTGGTCGTACTCTTGCTGCAGGCGAGATTCTTCAATTATCGAATATTTCTAATAAGGATATTTCGGAAGACGTTTATTATCAGGTAATTGACAAGAAGACTGCAGTGCTATTCGAGGCTTGTTGTAAGCTTGGAGCTATTTCTGTAGGTGCTTCTCGCGATGTGGTAGAGAAGGCTGCAAAATTCGGACATAATATCGGTATGATTTTCCAGATTCGTGATGACATCTTTGATTATTACGACTCTAAAGAGATAGGTAAGCCTACTGGCAATGATATGCTTGAAGGTAAGCTTACTTTGCCAATTATCTATTCGCTTACTCACTACGAGTCATCAGCTATGATGACTCTTGCCAAGAAGGTAAAGAATGGCTCGATTAATTCTGATGAAATCGCTGTTTTAGTTGAGTTTGCCAAGCAGTACGGAGGTATCAAATATGCAGAGAAGAAGATGGGAGAGTTTGCTAAGGAGGCTCAGACATTTATAGATGAATGCGTGAAACCAGAGCTCAAGCCTGCCTTCAGTGCTTATCTAGAATACGTAGCTCAGCGAAATATCTAGTTTGTATTTGCTTCAGTACATAAATGAAAGTACTCCAGTCCTCGCGTTAAAGGATTGGAGTACTGCTTTTAAAGGACTGCAGTCCTCTTACTGGAGGACTGAGCTTATCGTTAATTAGAAGAATTTCACTTCTTCGCCGATTACCTCGCTTAGCAGTAGGTTGGCCAGGCGTGATGTACCCATGCGGAACATCTGGTTAGTAAGCCATTTTTCGCCTAGAACCTCTTTTACGATGGTGTAGTATATCAGTGCATCCATCACGCTGTTAAGGCCTCCAGCAGGCTTAAAACCAATCATAATGCCCGTTTCATCGTAGTACTCCTTGATGGCCTGACACATTACGTATGCAGCCTCTGGTGTCGCAGCTGGTTCAAGCTTGCCTGTTGAGGTCTTAATATAGTCGGCACCTGAGTACATAGCCAGGATAGATGCGGTCTTGATGTTTGCTGCAGTCTTCAGGCAACCTGTCTCCAGGATAACCTTAAGTTTTGCATCGCCGCAAGCCTCTTTTATCTGCTGTATTTCATCGATACAAGTCTCGTAATCGCCTGATAGGAATGCACCTACGCTTAATACCATATCTATCTCTGTAGCGCCATCTTTAACGGCCAATCCTGTCTCGATAGTCTTAACCTCGATAAGGGCCTGAGAAGATGGGAATGAGCCTGAAACGCAAGCTACCTCAACACCTTCGATTTCGAGAGTCTCAGAAACCACTTTTGCAAAGCGTGGATACACGCAGATAGTTGCCACGTGGGGTAGGTGAGGGTAGTTCTCTTCGAACTGGTTTACACGCTCTGTAAAGGCCAGTACGCTTTCGTCGCTATCGGTGGTCTTTAGAGTAGTAAGTTCAACGCTACCCATCAGGAATTTCTTTACCTCTAGAGTATCGTTCTCGGTTACTTTGTTGGCAATAATATCCTTTACTGCCTCTTTTACTTCCTCGTCTGTTATCTCGAGGTTGTACTTACTAAGAACCTCTTCCATGCGGCTCTTCTGTGGCATCTCAAAGTGATGATGATGCTCGTGTTCGTGATTGTGTTCTGCCATAATTGCTTGTTGTTATATTGTTAAAACTGTTATGCCATAAGTTTCTTATTTTGTATGTGTCGCAGTGAGTCTCGCTGCGTCTTTTTCTCGATTGATTTATTGAGTTCTGCAGTAAGATCTACGCCTGTCTGATTGGCCAAGCAGAGCAATACCCAGAGGATATCTGCCATCTCTTCGCCCAAGTTCTCTTTCTCGCCTGGCTTGAAGCTCTGATCGCCGTATTTGCGCGCCATTACGCGTGCTAATTCGCCTACTTCTTCAGTCAGAACTGCCATGTTTGTTAGCTCTGAAAAGTAGCGTACGCCATATTCCTTTATCCAGCGGTCAACCGTCTCTTGTGCTTCTTTGATCGTCATCGTGATGTTATCATTTGAATGATTAATAGGAAGATGCAAATCAGCAGTATTACGATATACTGCTTGTTATCGCGCTCGTACTGCTTCCAGTGGAATGCTTTGTACAGAAATACTGCAATGAACATCAGCAAGCCTACACTGCATGGCCATACGCCGGTGGTGTAACTTTTCATCATCGACAGCACTACGCCGATTATCAGGAGTAGGGCACTTGCTAATTCGATTTCTCTGAGATATTTCTTCATCGTTTTTATTCCTTATTCTTAGTGTCCATGCAGATTGTTACTGGACCATCGTTCAGCAGTTCTACTTTCATGTCGGCGCCAAATTCGCCTGTGGCAACTTGCTTGCCAATAGCCTCAGAAAGCTGTGTGCAGAAGGCTTCATAGAGAGGAATAGAGTGCTCATGACTACCAGCGCGGAACCAAGATGGACGATTGCCTTTCTTGTATGATGCAAATAGAGTAAACTGGCTGATTACCAGGCAGTTACCATTAATTTCCAATATTGAACGGTTCATTACATCGTTCTCATCGCCAAACACACGCAGATTGGCTATTTTCTTAACCAACCACTCTACATCTTCCATCGAATCCTCCTCGCAAACGCCTAGTAGAATAAGGTATCCATTGTCTATTTGGCCCTTAATCTGTCCCTCAATTGTAACGCTGGCGTGGGTGACCCTTTGTATTACTGCTCTCATCTTGTTTTCTTAATTTGCCGCAAAGATACGACATTATTTTGAAACTACCAAATATTTTCCTCTAAGAGTGGAAATGCTTGTATACTATCTTTGCTTTCGCTGAACCTATTAGATCTGATAGGGTAGACAGTTCTGCCTCACGTATCTTTTTGACAGATTTTAGGGTATTTAGAAGCTCGTCACGCGTCTTTGGTCCTATGCCCTTAATATCATCCAGCTCTGAGTGTAAAGCACGCTTAGAACGTTTGTCTCGATGGAAAGTAATGGCAAAACGATGTACCTCGTCCTGTATCTGAGTGAGCACATGGAATAGTTCTGATTCTACTTTTAGTGCTATCTTTATTGGTGGGAATCCGTATAGCAGTTCGTTGGTTCGATGGCGATCGTCTTTGGCTAGTCCGGCGATAGGAATATCGAGGTTCAATTCGTCCTGAATAACCTCGCGTATTACCTCCATTTGTCCCTTTCCTCCGTCGGCTATAATCAGGTCGGGTAGGGGTTGTTCTTCTTCGATTAATCTTGAGTATCTGCGATGAACAACTTCCTTCATCGATGCATAGTCATCAGGACCAACTACGGTTTTGATGTTATATCGCTTGTAGTCCTTTTTTGATGGCTTCATCTTCTTGAAAACTATGCATGCTGCTACAGCATCTGTACCAGAGATATTTGAGTTGTCAAAGCATTCAATCTGGTAGGGTAGTGAGGGCAGGTGAAGTTTGTCTTGTAACTCCTTCATCAGTCGCGTTTGCTTCTGTTCGGGATTAAGTTTTTCGGCCTGTTTCAAACGGTCGAATTTGTACTCCTTACAGTTCATTATTGATAGATCCAGAAGCTTCTTTTTATCTCCTAGTTTGGGTACAGTAAACTTCACTCCATCCAGTTCTACATCTACTTCTTCTTGCACGATTATTTCCTTAGAATCGCTCTTAAAACGTTCTCGCAATTCTACTATACCTAGCTGCAATAGCTCTTCGTCTGTCTCGTTCAGTTTCTTCTTATATTCTATAGTAAAACTTTGGTTTATAGTTCCGTTTGATACGTGAATGTAGTTGATGAAAGCCATTTTTTCATCAGAAGTTATCGAGAATACATCCACTTTATCGATGGTTTGGCTTACTATCTGACTCTTACTTACAAACCCGTCCAGTGTCAGGTATTTGCGCTTTACTTCTTCGGCCTCTTCGAATCTTAGTTCCTCTGATAGTCTAAGCATTTCGTCCTTCAGGTCTCTTAGTACCTCGCGGGTGTTTCCTTTCAGAATTTCGCGAGCTTGAGAAATGTTTTTTTGATAGTCTTCGTAGCTCTGTTTTCCTACGCATGGACCCATACATTTCTTGATATGATAGTCTAGACAAACGCGATATTTGCCGCTTTCTATACCTTCTTTTGTTATAGGTTGGCGACAGGTTCGTGGGTTATATAGTTCTTTTATAAGGTTTAGCACGTCGTACATAGCACTAACCTTAGCGTATGGACCATAGTATGAACCCCATTTCTTGTTAATAGTTCTTGTTTTGAATATACGAGGGAAGAATTCGTTGGTGATGCATATGCTAGGGTAGGTTTTACCATCCTTCAATAGCACGTTGTATCTTGGGTTGTATTTCTTGATGAGAGAGTTCTCTAACAGTAGAGCATCCTCTTCTGTATTTACTACGGTATAACTAATGTCGAATATCTTGCTTACCAGAACTTTAGTCTTGAATCTATCTACCTCTGTATGAAAGTAGCTCGATACTCTGTTCTTCAGACTCTTAGCCTTACCTACATATATAATTGTATGCTCCTCGTCATAGAACTGATAGCTGCCAGGTTTGTCTGGCAACCGTCTTACTATCCTTTTCAGATACTCAAGTCTTTTCTCATTTTCTTCCTTCGTCATCTTTTGCCTTTTTTTATTGTCAATCTCGCGAAAGCCCCTAAACGAAAGCGTTTCGCGAGATTGTGTTTCACGTGGAACATTTGTTAGATGGTGAGTAACGTAGTCAGGTCTATGTCTTTAAACTCGTCTCTGCCGTGCAGTCCCTCGTCTCTTATCTCTATGATAAAGTTGATGTAAACCTTCTTGGGGTGGAAGTGTTGTACCAGATTGTAAGCTGCCTTTGCAGTACCTCCTGTTGCCAACAGGTCGTCATGTATCAGTACTACATCATTCTCGTCGATAGAATCGATGTGCATCTCGATGGTATCTACACCGTATTCTTTAGAGAATGATTCCTTGATGACTGTAGAGGGTAACTTTCCTGGTTTGCGAGCCATCACCATTCCGCAACCTAATCTTGCGGCTAGGGCAGCGGCCATGATAAAACCGCGACTCTCGATTCCAACGATCTTGGTTATGCCCTTGTCTTTGTAGAGCGCTTCCATTTCGTCGAGCATAATCTGTAAGCACTCGGCATTCTTGTAGAGGGTTGTTACGTCTCTGAAGTTGATGCCCTTCTTTGGGAAATCTGGTATGCAACGCAGATTGTCAAGCAGTGTTTTGTTGTTCATAATCAGTGAGTTATAATGTTTGTTACTTAGCCCATGTTTCACGTGGAACATTATCTTCCTAACAGTACCAGAAGCACGTTGATGTCGCTTGGCGATACGCCAGGGATGCGACTAGCTTGTGCCAACGTCTCTGGTTGAATCTTTGTCAACTTCTGGCGACATTCTGTAGAAAGACCTTGAAGTTCTTCGTAATTGAATCTTCCGCGAATACGGATGTTCTCCAAACGATGCATTTTGTCGGCCACTAGGCGTTCACGATCGATATAACCTTTATATTTCATTCTAATCTCTGCCGCCTCTGTTATTTCCTCCTTACGATTATTCGGACGATCTAATACCTCTTTTAATGATGGAATCGCATCTGAGAGTTTTTTAAGATTCAACTGCGGACGATTAACCAGCTCTATCAACTTGCATCCAAACTGGAGTGGGGTAGTGCCCAGAGCCTCGAGAGTTGGATTAATCAGTTTTGGTTTTATCGCGAAGTTCTGGCAGAAAGTTTCGATTTCTTCGATGGCTTGTTTCTTTTCCATCCACCAGTCGTAGCGGTCTTTCTTTACGATACCTAGCTCGTAGCCCTTTTCTGTAAGTCGGGCGTCGGCATCATCCTGACGGAGAAGTATGCGATACTCTGCGCGCGATGTGAACATACGATATGGTTCGTCGACACCTTTTGTTACCAAATCATCGATCAATACGCCGATATATGCTTCATCGCGATGCAGTATGAACTCTCTGTTGGCAGCATCTGTTTCGCTGGCAGCACAGCCTGCTTTCAGTGCAGCATTGATTCCTGCCAGTGTTCCTTGTCCGCCAGCCTCCTCGTATCCAGTGGTGCCGTTCACCTGTCCGGCCATGAACAATCCATCAATAATCTTCGATTCCAACGAGTGATTCAGCTGTGTTGGGTCGAAGAAATCGTATTCTATCGCATAACCAGGACGATATACCTTTACGTCTCTGAAAGCTGGCATCTTTTTGAGTGCCTCAATCTGCACGTCCATTGGTAGCGACGATGAGAAGCCGTTTAGGTACATCTCATTGGTATCCTCGCCCTCTGGTTCCAAGAATAGGGGGTGCTTGTCTCTATCAGGGAAGGTAACAAGCTTGGTCTCGATAGATGGACAATAACGCGGACCTATCGATTGAATCTGACCGTTATATAGCGGTGAATCCTCCAGTCCGCTCTTCAGCATCTCGTGTACTTCGGCGTTTGTGTTCACTGTCCAGCAAGGCATCTGCTTCAGTGCACCACCTTTATTCATATAGCTGAACTGGTATGGACGACTCTCGCCTGGCTGCTCTTCCAGATCCTCAAAGTGTACAGAACGCTTGTCGATACGTACAGGAGTACCAGTCTTCATCCTGGCCGAAACTACACCATGACGGGTGATACTCTCGGTGAAATGGGCAACTGCTGGTTCGGCTATACGACCACCTGGCACCATCTTGCGGCCGATGTGCATCAGTCCGTTGAGGAAAGTACCTGCGGTGATAACTACGCTCTTGGCATATATCTCTGTGCCCCAGATGGTGCGCACTCCAATGGCACGAATATCGCCACTTTCAGAGCCTGAAATGGGCTCTGTAAGTAGTTCGTCGGCCTGGTCCTGCCACACATCCAAATTATCGGTTTCATCGATATGTTTGCGCCATTCCCAAATAAACTTGCCGCGATCGCACTGGGCACGAGGACTCCATACGGCTGGTCCCTTGCCCACGTTGAGCATACGGAACTGTATAGATGTGGCATCAGTCACTAGTCCCATCTGTCCACCTAACGCGTCTATCTCTCTGACTATCTGACCTTTAGCTATTCCGCCTATAGCAGGATTGCACGACATCTGTGCAATCTTGTTCATATCCATCGTCACCAAACAAGTTTTGGCGCCCATGTTGGCCGAGGCACAAGCTGCTTCACAACCAGCATGACCGCCACCGATGACGATTACATCATACTTTAATATCACTTCACTGTCTCCTTTCCTGCTTCTTTCCAAGCCACTATGCCGCCTTCTAGATTGAATACAAAGTATCCTTCGGCTGCCAGTTTTCCAGCTGCGTCTGCGCTGCGACGACCTGTGCGGCAGTAAACCATCACGGTCTTATCCTTTGGCAGCATCTCTTTGGCTTTGTTCATAAATGTCAGGCTGTCCTTTACATCGATGTTGATTGCACCCTTCAGATGTCCCTCCTTGTATTCTGCTGGGGTACGGACATCTACTAACACGCAGTCGTCGCCACTGTTTTCTAGTGTGTGATGGAAACCATCTACTTCGATCGTCATAAACGCATCGTTAGCATTTTGTGCCCAGCCCATAGTGAATGCGGCTGACAGCAACATAGTCAAAAACAGTTTCTTCATAATCTTTTTCCTTTTTTATTATTACGGTTGCAAAGATACGAATATTTTTGTATTTTTGCACCGATTTAAATAAAAAAGTAAGTTATAACCTATGAAACGAGTTGTTTTCTCAATCGCCGCATTGCTCACAACAATCACAGCTGCGGCGCAGTTAGAAGTTAAAGAACTAAAGTTGAGCAACGGCATGACCGTTTGGCTTAACGAAGACCACTCACAACCCAAAGTTTTTGGTGCAGTTGTTGTAAGGGCTGGAGCAAAGGACTGCCCTAACACAGGTATTGCCCATTACTTTGAGCACATCATGTTTAAAGGAACTGACCGCTTGGGCACTATCGATTACACTGCCGAAAAGCCTCTGCTGGATAGCATCTCTGCCCAGTACGACCTGCTTTCGCAGACCAAGGATGATGCCGAACGTAGTCATATTCAGCTGAAAATCAACGAGTTAAGTATTAAGGCTGCAGATCTTTCTATTCCCAACGAGTTCAATCGACTGATATCTAAATATGGCGGTAGTGGTCTGAATGCGGGTACTGGTTATGATATGACCTACTATCATAATGAGTTTTTGCCCCATTTCATCGAGCAATGGTGCTGGCTCAACTCTGAACGATTGATGACTCCAGTGTATCGTGGATTCCAGGGCGAACTTGAGAATGTGTACGAAGAAAAGAACCGTTCGGCCGATGGTATGGGCGATGCTATGGAGAAGGTTATGGGTGCTGTGTTCAAGACTCAGCCTTATGCCTATCCCATCATTGGTTCTACTGAGAGCCTGAAGAACCCACGCCTGTCGGATATGGCCGATTTCTACAAGAAGTACTATGTGGCCTCGAATATGGGCCTGATTCTGTGTGGCGACATTACTCCCAGCGACGAACTTACTGCCCTGCTTGAGAAGACATTTGGGCGCGTGCAGACGGGCCCTGTTCCACAGCGTGGATATAGCCCGATGCCTGAAATTCGGGTTGGCGAGCGACAGGAGGTTACATTACCCATACCGCTTATTGGCGCAGAGGTTTTGGTATTCAAAGGGGCAACCGACTATGAGCCTGATGCGAACGCTTTGGAATTGGCCAACGGGCTGCTTTCTAACGGCAAGGCAGGGCTGCTCGACTCGCTGATGAACGAACATAAGGTGATGGCTTCGCTCGCTCTGAACGTAGGTTTCGACGATGCCGCTGGTACAGCCGTGCTCATCATCCCAAAGCTGTTGGGAAAGATGAAGACTGCTGAGGAGCGTGTGATGGAACAGGTTCGACGGGTGATGGACGGCAACTTTAGCGACAGCCAGCTTGAGGCCCTGAAACAAGAGATGGTGATGAGTGCTGAGCAGAAACTGGAGACCATCGACGATCGCTCTGAACTGTTGATAGATCTGTTCTCGAAAGGCAAGACCTGGCAGGATGCACTCGATAAGATTGAGAGCATTAAGCGCCTGACCAAGGCCGATGTAGTGGCTGCTGCCAAGAAGTACTACGGCGCCAACTACATAACGCTGGTAAAGAAATACGGCACACCTAAGAAGGAGACACTGAAACAACCAGGCTACAAACCCATTTCGCCAAAGAATACTGACGCCAAGTCAGACTTTGCCCGCCAGCTGGAGCAAATACCTGTAAATCAGGCAGATATACGCACCGTCGACTTGCAGACGGCTGCAGATACCAAGCAGCTTAATGACCACGTCACCTTATATTATAAGAAGAATCCTATCAACAATTTCTTTACGTTTAACCTGCGATTCAAGGATGGCAAGCTGCACACACCGGCACTCGATGTTCTTAGTTCGTATCTCTTGTCGCTAGGCACCGATTCGCTCAAGAAACAGCAGCTGGAGAAGGCTTGGCAGCAGATAAACACCACGATGGATGTGAGCGCTGGCAACCAGACATTCGGATTCAGTCTTACAGGTCCTGATAAGCAGTTCGAACCAGCACTCCGCCTGCTTGCGCACTTCCTGCGATCGGCCAAGGGCGACGATGAGGCACTTAAGGATGCCAAGGATGCCGATAAGGTGGACCGCAAGAGCTTTGGCAAACAGAAAGACGATGTGCTCGCTCCGATGCGCGAACTCGTGATGTACGGCAGCAAATCTGCGTACCTGAACCAGCTTAGTAAGAAGGAGATTAAGGCGCTTAAGAACGAAGATCTGCTCAGCTTGTTCCGCGAGTTGCAGCAGTACGATTGCGAGTTGATGTATTGCGGCACCAAGTCAATAGATGACGTTGCAGCGGCCGCACAGCAGACATTACCACTCAGTCAGTGTACACGCAAGGCGGCCGATACCTTCCGCCCATTGCAGCAGTACACAGAGCCTACAGTTTACTTCTACAACGTGCCCAAGTCGCGTCAGAACTACGTGGTAAGCTACGATGCCATCGGCGCTCTTCCCACAGCCGACGATCGTGCCAAACTATCGCTCTTTGGCGAGTATTTCGGCGGTAGCATGTCGTCAGTACTCTTCCAGAATGTACGCGAGTTCCGCTCGCTGGCCTACAGCACTGGCGGCCGCGCTTATACCACCAGTCTTGCCCTGCATCCTGAGGCTGTTCAGGGCTATATCACAGCCACTGGCACTCAGGCCGACAAGACGATGGAAGCACTTGCTACAGTCGACTCGCTGCTGCGCCAGATGCCTATGAAGGAGAACAATCTGGATGCCGCCCGACAGAGCGTGCTCAACGACATACAGAACAGCTATCCAGCCTTCCGCAATATGCCAGCTTTCGTAGCCAATCAGCGTATGCTGGGCAATACTGTCGACCCCAATGCCGCCAAAGCCCGACTGCTGCCTGGTATCACTGCTCAGGACATCATCCAGTTCCACCAGCAGCGCTTCGCAGGCAACAACAATCGCGTGTGGATCATCATCGGCGACAAGAAACTCACCGACCTGAAAGCCCTCGCCCGCTACGGCAAGGTGGTAGAACTTAAGAAAGAAGATGTGGTAAGATAATCACCTGCTATCGGCTCCAGGCGCGCTTGGTTTGCAGCAGCACGCTTAGTAGTATCAAGCCTATGCCGATGTAGAACGAGAAGTTAATCTCTCGGCCCTCGCCGAAGATGAGGAAAGCTAGTATGATCGTGTAACACGGTTCGAGGTTGTAACTTAGATTTACGGTGAAGGCCGAGAGGCGTTTAAGTGCCTGAATCTGAAGTAGATACATAGCCACTGTGCAGAACAGCGAGTGGCACAGCATCAGCCACAGGTTCGATCCGCTGGGTATCACCACCACAGGTTGTTGTGATGGGAAAATCATCAGATACAATGGGATGATCATCGATACCAGTACCAGTCCGCCCGACATCTGATACATTAGCACCGTGCGACTGCGCACGCCCACACTCACCTTCTTGTTGCAGATGGCATAGAGCGCACACACAGCGCTCGACACCACGCCAATCATTATGCCGTAGCGATAGCGAGCGTCAAATGAAAAAATACACAATACGCCAGCCACCGTTATCAGCGAGAACAGCAGCTCCGTCCACGAAAGTCGACGCTTGTAAATAATCGGTTCCAGTAAGGCCGTAAAGAATCCTATCAGCGAGAAACAGATTACACCTATCGACACGTTCGAGGCCTTGATGCTGCCGTAAAACAATATCCAGTGGAATCCCAATAGCGCTCCACAACCGCACAACTGCAGAAACTTGCGCCAACCCACCTTGGGCAGACCAGTAAACAC
>JAEEGK010004925.1_pt1 | contig 32447 bp, 22 predicted proteins | sample 8958771 | NCBI WGS metagenome assembly JAEEGK01 (sample SAMN16246547, study PRJNA631951) | gut metagenome | biome: gut microbiome; feature: rumen; material: SC-attached | host: Bos | place: Iran: Karaj | collected 2018-10
CCGTTGATGTCTGCTGATGTCCCCTCTTCAGATACAAGATGTTACTCATAGGAATATCACTCAAAATGAATGGTGAATGTGTCACTATCCATATATTAATACTTTCCTTGTCGTTCATCCCCAATCGTGTCAGCAAGCTGAGTAACTTATGTACAAATATCCGCTGGTATTCAGGATGAAAGCAAATCTCTACCTCATCAAGTACAATATTGAAGTGTTCATACTTTGGCGAAGGATATTTTACTGAGCGCAAGTTCTGCAAGTGATAGGCAATGGTACTAGTCGTAAACAGAAATTGGCGTTCTCCACTGCTCATCTGCCTCATAGGTATGATATTTCCCTTTTCTACCGTATCATCGTCATCATCATAAATGTTAGCGGTCTTTTCCAACATAATTTCATATGAGAAAAAACTGGGTGGCAGTAACTCTGTTATCTTCTCAACGGAATTCACACGCTCATTCTTCCAGTAATAATCCTCATAATCCTTCAGTTCAAATTCGCTTCCAAGCCTTGCTTGGCGTTTGCCAAACTTCTGCTTCTTCTGCGACTGCAGAATATATCTTCTTGCTCTATGGGCTTTCAGTCCAATATGCCCGTCCTGCTTCTTCACCTTCTCGGCCAACGCCTTCATCGGTTCAACATATTCATGGTATGGCGTAGGATTCAAGACCTCAAAATAGTCAAACTCCTCGTTATCCTCCAACAGAATCTTCTCCTTCTCTTTCGAATATGTGGGGTATTTCTGCGCAATGTTCACAATCTTACATATTAGGTACAATTCAGCAGCCAGCAAATCATCATCCTTGTTCAAATCGTACTTGATGCCGAAAGTCTTCAATATTTGCTGTTGAAAATTCAACTTCGGAGCCTTCATCACCTTCTTGAACAAATAAAGAATGTATCTGAACTTGGTATTTACGTCTGTAAGTTCTCTGCCAATGCTCAACTTATCAACATTCTTCTTGCTCTTCAACAACAGCTGAGCTAATTCCTTATTACTGAAGTATCCAACAACAACGTCAGGATTGAATTGGTACTTAATAGTATTCAACGTATAGCCGTCTATATAGTCAATGCCTTGACGTTTGTAGTAAACAAGCAAAGATTCTAACCGCTGTTGGGCCAACCTCATTTCGCGGTTCATGTCCACCTTGCCTTTATCCCTATAAGGGTTCAGAACAATAGGACACATATATCCGTCATTTTTATGAAACAGGCCGTTTATCCAAGCCTTCTCTGCCCAGTGCGGACTTAACGCTTTGCCATCCTGCCATTCCGTCTTTTCATCCTGAAAATCCTGCTCAACGTATGCCTGCATACTATAGTTAACAACTACCGTATAGAACAATTTCTCGGCCAGTTCCCTATACTGCTCAATATCTATCTCATATTTATTCTCTTTAGGAAATTCCATATGGTTAAACTTCACATGTGGAACCTCTACTTTTGCATCTATAATAATCGTTCCGTCTATATAATCTTGATCCGTATCTAATTCCATCAACATCACACTTTTATCCTGGCAGCAGAGTCTATAGAACTTTCCATCCAACTCATAGTCCATATTTGCCCATATTCCATAAACATAGCGCAATGGGTATGCACCTGCCCGTTGTATGTCGTGTAATAATACATAACTTAGATTATTCACCATGCGGAATATCATTTCCAAAAAGGTAGACTTACCACTTCCATTCTTACCCACTATAGCACTTACGGATATGTTCTTCGCAAAGAAATCCCCGTAAGCCATCTGGTTAAAAACAAATGCCTTGTCGGTCTGAAGATTTTTCCTCAGACTCTCCTCACATTCTTCAAATATTCTGATTGAATGGATATGCAGCATCTTTTTCTCCTCCATCAAACTTTATACGTGGAAATCTCAACAGCCCGTTGCAAAACATTTAATGAAAATCTTCGCATATAAGCAGCCATCTGTCGTTGACTTATAGCCCATGTCTCATTCCAGTGAAACATCCTGATAGTCTCTTTGCCCTTTTGCGAACAATTAGCCATATCAAATGTTGTATGGTCAGCATCTATATACTTCAGATGGTCATCAGGGTTATCGAAATACGGATGCACCACTTTAAACCTATTAGCAGAGTAATCTTCCCTGTTAGCAGGGCTTACTATCGTATCTTCCTCTCCCTTATTGGAAGTACTGTTACATGAGGAACAAGCTGTAACCAGATTATACGGCTCGTAACAGAACTCACCGTAGATTCCCTTGGGTGCAATATGCTCAATGGCATGGGCACCTCTCAACAATGGCATCTCACAATAAGCACATCTGCCACCCTGCGCGATGATGGTATGTGTACTGATTCTGTTCTTGATAGCCTTGGTCAAGTCCTTTTGATCTTTCCAGCCAATGCTCTTCTGGGGCTTAAGAACACTATCAACATGCGCTTTTTCTGCAGCAGTATATATTACAGGTTCATTCAGATTCAACATATTCTTTCGCCGTTTGTATTAACCTACTCAACGGATCTTCTTCACTCAACTGATATTGGGTCAATTCCCATATCAGTGAATAAATGCCCTCCTTATCTTTGTCTCTTCTACTGATTCTATCATACAGGTCAGCAACTTTCTCCTCAAACACACGGTTTCGCGTGTTCCTCACATGGAACACCCTATACAAAATATCATCCACCGACCAACAGAATGTATTCAATCCTTCAGCAATATCATGCACAATTCCATCATCAGTTTTTTCAAGGGCTATAATATCGGATGATTCTGGTTTCAAGTCTGTCAGGATGAAATGTGAATGGGTAGCTATCACAAAATGACAGTCATAGTAATCTTTGAATATTTTTTTCAGCCACCCGACATAGTTGATTTGCCAATTTGGGTGCGCACTATTTTCCGGTTCATCTATCATAACCAGACTACCATGTTCAATATCACTCATGATTCCCAACATCTGGCAAAGTATGTGAGTTTCACCTGAACTACTTTCAGAGAATTCATAGCCATTATCTTTCTTATAAACCATAAGCGATGGAAAAGATAGTATGTCAAGCGAGGAAAGAATGTCTATTGCCTCTCTATCTCTCACTATCTCATTATCCTCCAGCACGCGGTAATTCACCACATACCGTTTAGAGTTAAGAATCTCATACCTTTTGGCAGCCTTGCTAAGATACGCTGCGGCTATTTCAAGTTGTCCAGGTATATGCCTGATTCTTTCAAAATTACTCGTTCCCCACACCTGTGTTTCTCTGTTCTTGAAATACTCTTTCTGATTCGTAAATATCTCTATCAACTTATCGGCAGTCATATCTTCTTTCAGGAAGACATCTTTGTATCGTATGGTATAAGTTACTTCCATTCTGGGTTCAAGCCCTAGTGCAATCAGTAGGTCTTTCACCTCTTTATTAACGCCCTCTTTTGCTTCCAATGTATACATCAGACCACTCACAGTTTTCCGGATCATAGTCCTCGTACCTGTGGTGCTGGGAGAATTCTCATTTCTGATACCCTTGTATTTATATCTTTCAGTGCCTTTTGCGTTAAACTTGTCTGTCACTGTCATAGTCGAAGCAATCATCTTCGTTGGGAGTTCCATTTCAACTAAAGAAGTCGTTTTACCGTTTTTCTTACAATAGAAATGTGAATACACCTCTTGGAATTTGCCTACCGGTTCTATCTTCCCAAAGTTAGCGAACTCATATAGGTTTCCATGATAAACATACTGAATCTGGAATTTGAATCTCGGTAGATTCTTCAGTTCACCTTCCGCTTTTCTTGCTTCAAGGTAACAGAAAATGTCAGCTATGGCTCTCAGAAGATAACTTTTTCCTATACCATTTGCACCAATCATCACAGTAGAATAGATATCTATAGGGGCTTCACCATTGTCTTGCCATAAGTCAAGCTTTATATTCCCCAAGACAAAGTGATGGAGAACAGTAAGAGACTTAATTCTAAACATCATCAGCCTCTTATAATCATCTGCCATCTCCATACCAATTATTTCTTCAGTTGTTGGCTGGTTTTGCATTATTTCTTTAATATTGTCATCTAAAACACCCATAATAATCACATATATTGATTCACATGCTTGTTTTCCTCAGCTAGAGGAAGTAACTTCTCAAACGGGACAACCCTATCGGACTACAATCTTATAATACGATGCTTTCTTATACCACATCGTATATCCTGGAGTTATATTAACCTTCAGTGCCGCAAAACCTTCATCCTTTTTCGACACATCTTCAAATGTAACATCAGCATCTGATTCTGAGACATCCTCGGCCAGAACTGGCATATCCTCTTTCCTGATTATAAGCATTCGGCCCTTAAACTCACTGATTAGTCCTGTATCGCTCAGACGGTCATTCATATCGATATACACTCTCTTATAGTCAGCATCATAACACTTATTCTGTTTATAGTCCACTTTCATAAACATATGGCAATGACTGTCGAAATCAACTGCCACATAATTCTCAGCGTCTTTTCCAAGAATCTGCTTCACCGTATCTTCTAACGCATTATGATTGACCCTAACAATTATCTCGTCCATCTCTTTAAATGCAGAGCACATCAAATAGCACGAACGTTCCTCATATATTTTATGAATAGCGTGAAACAAATGGCTTCCATCTTCATTAATACTGAAACTATTAACATAACCTTTGTTAATAAGTGCAGAATATGTTCCTAAGCCTCCTGTTTTATGCATATTTGTCAAGTCGGATTCAACAAGTTCACAATACATCCAGCCTTTATTGTAGAACACACAGCGAATCTGATATATGAAGTGCTCCAAATGCTCCTTATCTATTTTCGCTGAGAAAATATCCGTTGCTTCAGTACTATCAGTCTTTTCTTTCTTACACTTTATCAATTCACTAAAAAAAAGCTTTGACTTTTGCCACCATCCAAGGCTTACTACACTATTGCCACCTTCCAAACATCTTAACTTCTTCGTTTCTTCAAATATATGAATACAACTGTCATAGATGTGTTCAAAATCAGATGTTTTAACCTTGGGATAAAGATTAGTCAACTCAGAGTCATTCTTGAGCCAATTGGCGTAACTCAAAAGAGCACACCTTTGTTTCTTGATGTCATCCAGTTCCTTTTCAGAAGCAAAGGCTGGTTCGACTGCTTCACCACACAGCAAAAGCATTGCTGCGGTATATTTCTCTAGCATATCTTTATCTGGGTCAGAGCCAAAAATATCGTCGCCCCTCCATACGCCGTAGTCACAACCAATATAATTTACCGCCTTGCATCTCACATATAACAGAAGGATATCCGTTGCCTCAATAGGATAAAGCCTTTCTGAAGGAATACTTCTGTCTGCTATCAATGATTTCACTACACTAAAATGTCGCTTTGAGAAAAGATAGGCAGCCATCAGGTAATGCAGTTCTCTCACATCACGCCAGAGTTTACGAGTTTCCTTCCACGTTTCATATTGACAATCAACATCACCTCCAATAATAAATGCCACATCCGACAGACGAGGGATAAAACTGTAAAAACGTGCCGACTGGCTGACATAACGTTCAAAGAAAGTAAGATGGCCTGATTCCGTAGCATGTATCACTGCTCCTACGATATAGCCGAACTCCTGATCTACCGGTATCAATGCTTTACTAAAAGCGCCAAGCCAACGCCATATTATTCTTTCCTCTATTTGCTTGTCCGGTTCTGACCGTGCATAATAACGTGCAAGCGACTGATAGAAAGATCTTGTCTTATAAATGGGCCCTGCATAACCAACAGTCCCTTTCTTTATAAATGTCTCTTTCAATTCTTTCTTTTCCTTTTGAGTTATCCCATCTACTATCGTCAAGATTTCCCATAGCAACCGTTCGTTCTTCTCTTTTATGGCATACTGAGCCAACTCTGCCAGTCTCTCATTATGCCTCGTTTCTATAACTGCATCATAAATTGACAGCTTATAGTACATCTCCCTTTTTTTCTGCTTTTTCCATTTTGCATCTTTCCAAAAAGCAAGACGAATCACCGTCCAGAGATGCTGATAAAAAGACTTCCAACGAGTCTGTGCTTTCTTTTCTTTCACATATTTATTGCATATAAGCTGTAAAACTCTTGGTGGTTTGTTGTATTCGAAGCACTGATTAATAATAACAATGGCAATAACAGCGTATATACTTGAACAGATTACTCCCAACCAATTTATAATAGCTGTTGGGACATATGGTAAACCATGATATTTGAACAACGTCGAGAATCCGATTAGTATCAGTACGGACACGACAATCCACGAGAACTTCTCCAGATGCCGGAAAGCCATTGTTGACTCAAACATACTAGTAATCTGCTTGGACGCATACTTGTCATTAACACGAGCCATCGCATTATACAAAAAAGGGAATGCAAAAGCTAACAATGCTATGAGAAGAGGTATTGCGATAATACCAATCGAATCATTATAGCCTGCACCATTTTCCGATATTTCATTAACTTTAGCAGCCATTACTTCCAAAGTATGCTGCTGACAACTTAGAGAATCGCTGATGTTCGATAAAACATTATGAAGCGAGTCACTATTCACCACAGCATACCCATCCACATTCAAAGGAGTTGATTTAACACCTTTTGTCGTGGGGAGCAATATTGTCTGATGTATTGCAATTGTATCTGTCATTAAACCAAACATCCTTATCATTTAGGCACGAACTTTCAAGAGCCTGCAGATTTCATCACTCATTCTTACCGTTAACCGCATTCTCATCATCTCGTTCTCTACCCACTTATTCTTTTATCTGGTCGAATTAACCGCATTACCCAACAAATCTTCAACAACGAACGCTTCATTTGTTGGTGGTGGGAACTTCTTTCCAAGAAAGGTTCGATTGACACACTTATGTTGATAAAGAATTCCTACTAAATCTTGAATCAAACCATAGGCTTCACGACTTGCAATAACTATCCAGCCTTCACTGGTTTCTTGTCGGGAATAATCCCATCCATCGGTATTACCTTGCCGCCAATAAATAGACTCTACCATTTTGTTACCGTCTCCATCTTGCCAAGCAAACAATCCCTGTTGACTTGGTTTCCATCCTAAAGAATATGCTATTGCTGGATTCAACGCAATGAACGTGGTTTTTTTATCAAATTGAACAAAATAATGTTCTCGAAGTATTATAACATCTGATTTATTGTTAGCACAACTATAATAATTTGAACTCATCTGCCTAGTCATTAATCCAAAAATATCAGCAGAATCAAGTAATAATTCAGAAGGAGAAACAGCTTGATAGTAGTTTTCAGTTGGACGTTCACCTTCTTGATTAGTGATAAAGGTACTTTCACCAATAACACTCATTCCATTGAACTCATAAAGCGGTTTCCCAAATCTTATATGTTGAGAAGCTCTTTCTAGCCAATCCTTTTTCACGCCGATATGATCTTCCTCATGCACACAATGTATAAAGTCTGGTCTTTCTTTCTCTGGCCATGTCATTACATAGTGATCATAACTCTCGAATATATTTTCTATTTGATTTTCCTCTATCTTGTGACTGTCAAGTAATTCGGTAGTCACCTCCATGATGCCGTTCTCTACGGCTAAAGATCTTGGTCTCGGAAATGAGAACATCATACCAATGTTTTCAAGATGGGTTCTCAGCTTTTTCTCATTATCTACAGTCCAATCTTCTAAACTGCCATATTTCTGAGCCAACTGGACTGCTCTGTAAGCAATACTATATTCATCATATCCTGTCAGTCGATAAAGAAACTCCCTAAGATGCCTATAGCAGGAAGTCACTTCCATTGGATTACCCCAATTTATAGGAGGCACGTCATCTGAAGACCATGTATTATTCACTCCTATAACTTTTCTTCTTGAGTCAAAATACAGTTCATACACAGCCGGAAGTTCTCTATATTCAGGTTCTGGTAACGGTAACCCGATTTTTGACAGAATGTGTTTTGCATAGTGCCGTTTTTTATAATGGGTTGAAATGGCATATGGAGAAACTGCACTGCCTATTAGATTGAGATTATTTGAGTCAAGTGCTGCCATGAACATGCCGACCTCAAGTAACAAATCGCCATTCTTTGGTTTACATAAACAGTCTATGGCATAATGATTGGCTCGATTGACTAACAGTGCAAGAACATATGCTGCTCTCTCATGCAATAATTTGATTGGACTGAAACTTAAGAAGAGAAGAATGTCCACAACAACCTCATCAACTTCTTTGTCCTCAGGTGTCAAATCAGGACAATCCGATTCGCACACAGCATCCCCTCGCAAGATACGATTCATATAGTCAAATTCTTCATCAAATACTCTCTTCCAGTCTATATTAGCAGATATCAATGGCAGTATCTCATGCAGATAGAGCAGAGAATTAAGTGCCACTCCATGCTTTGCAATATCGTTAGCATATGATTCAAAAGCAACTTCGCGTGTCTTGTCTGCATCAAACTTCATCATTTCTCCCAATGACTCCAATCGCGAGCCTCCATCCCAATATCTTACCCATCCTGTCGGTTTTGACTCCTTGAATGCTTCGCAAGCCTCGTCCCAAGTTTCACAGTGATATAAATTCTTGCGATTCTCGTTTACTTTCTTCTCAAAGGGATTCTTTATCTTTTTTAGAAGGTTGTTTGACGCATTCTCGCAACATTGGGTTTTTATTGAAGATTCTATAAAAGAATTCAATTCTGCTGGCAAATGGCCATCGTATAATAGTAGTCCCTTGTTGTATGCTTGTAAAAGCAAATTGGGATGTCCAGTCTCTGAAAGGTCAAAAAACAAGAAAATCCTACAATAAATATCTAGAACCGTCTCGTACTCTTCGTTGGTTGATACTTCTTTGAACAAGTGGACGAGAATAATTGAAAACACATTTGTAAACCAAGACAAATCGGCTTCAAGTGTCCATAGACACATCTTTACCCCCGAAGTTAGGTTAATATCAAATGCGGTTTCCATCAATTCATCTACAGTATCCCTGTGGGATGAATTGTCTGTTGTATTTTTAATATAGCGCATGCGTTTGCATATCCATATTAGCCTCTCTAGAGCATTATCTGGTAAGAATCGGTTGATATTACGCACCCAATTTACAAATTCTGAAGGCTGTGAATCCTTGCTATAATTTATGCCAAAACTTTCCTTTATGTATCTTCTTAACCAATACAAGCATGTATCCTTATTACCAAGTTTGAGCCAAGCCTTTGCTTGCTCGTGACACTGCATAGTGCGTCCGCTTACATCTTCCTGATTCAGCATAACACTTTCTAAAGACTTCACAGCTTTCGTTATTTCTCCACTGTAATAACCCTTATCATACAAATACATCAACACTTCTCTTTGAAGGTGTCCACCCCATTTATTTTCCTCAATTAGCCTTAATAACTGTTGTGCCACATGCTGTAAACCATCCTTACCTCCAGCAGTAGCCATGTCTATTACATCTTTAAAGAAATCTATTTTAAACCTGTTAAGATCAAAATAATATCTGTTATGGTGATTATACTTTTCTTTGTTTCTATCATAGAATGTGAGCAAACTATGAATCGTAAAACCAAACCCTTGTGGGAGCCATTCCGACTTTACGAACTGTGCTTTTTGAATTGCGACGACACCTACAGCACGGGCAAATTCTATGAGATATTCTTCATCTGTTCCTGACTTGGGATAAGGAAACAAGTTATCTAATTTTACCTCATATCCAAATAAAGTCATAAAATAAATATAGTCTCTGATTGGACTGAAAACTTTATATTGAGACTCTGTTTTCAAGGTTTTCCAACCTGTCAGCTTATTCGGATCCACTTTTTTCAAATATGACTCAGATTTGAACTTTTCGCCATATAGTATCCATGAATATTTGGTTAAAATAAGATATAATATTGGATTGTCCGTATCAGCTAGAGACCGTTCCATGGCTATATACAATTTTCTCGCCATGTTTGTATTATCATTTCGCAGATAATAATCCACAAGACTCACAGTTCTTTTTATTAAGCAATTGTAACCATAGTCTGATTCAACATTAATATGATCTCTCAATTCTTGGGCATTATCAGCATTTCCCAAGTCAATTTGCATTTTTATGACTTCATTCCATATAGAATTAGATATGTTTTCTGCATCCCAGTTACTATATTCTGGTTTGTTGATTATCAAATAAGAGACAAATTCCTCTATCTTCTCACATAATTGACTCTCCATAAGGAATAATGACGCAACCGATGACCATGATTTCAATTCCGAAAATTCTTTTCCCCAATCTCGATGATAATCATCATGGTGATAATACAAGAACGTCGGGTATGATAATTCGAATATAAGTTTGGCTTCCTTGATGTCACCTGCTCGATAGAACTCAACAGCCTGTTTTAAAGCATACGCAGGTGAGCACATAAGAGTTTTGTTCTCATGGATATGCTCTTTTACAATGTCACCCATCCCTAAACACAAAAGTTCTTTCGATAGATATAAGACTGAAGTGTCTTGAAAATCTATCAGTTCAAGTTCCGCAAGCATAAGATGATATCGAACAGCAAGATAAATATTTCTTATCTCATATGCTACCATCATTCCATTCTTCGCATCTGACAAAATCTCTTTTATTGGCCTGAAATTCAACATCTGTCTTTCCAGAACTTCCGGTTGTGTAACATCTAAGAACTCTTCATAACGTCCCGACAAATACAAATATTTATTGGCTTTCCAAATATTCTCAACTTTTGACTTCAAAAACAGGTCTGCTAATTGAGACAAGAACGACCTATTTCTTCCGTCATCCTGACAATTAGTCATTATATCTTTAGATGTCTCCTCTAACAAATACTGTCTGAAAGAATTATGAAAAAAAGAATAAATGCCCATCTTGTCATCACAATTCATTAGAGGTCTGACTTTCTCTACAAACTGTTGCAATGTCTGCTCATCAAAACCCCACTCTTTTACAAATGCCCATTTTACAGTCCCTTCTATTCGGGACATCAGCCCAAGCATATTCATTAGTTTGACATCTTTCAGAACTGGATGCAACAATCTGTCATAATAGTTTGTGATATCATCGTCGTATTGGGGTAAACCAAGGATAGCTTCATGAACATTTTCTGATGTTTTTAACTGTTCTATGCTGTAATGTACATGAAGAGGATGACCCTGAGTCTTTGCATAGAGTGTTTCCAAATCGCCCTCACTCAAAATGGGCAATGAGTTACCTACAAAATTTGCAAACGACTCTTTAGATAATCCTGCCATCCTGACTACCGTTTCTCTTTTATTATAAGCTTTCTTCAACTCTGTTGGCAGACCTTCTAGCAAACGATAGTATTGACTTCCCAATATCACAATTAACCCATCTGGTAGTTCCAGAGGAAGATAGGCAAGAAGATTCTTATCAGGATGATATTCTCTTGTTATATGGTCCAAACCATCTATTATAAGAATACAAGGCAAACCCGTCTGGTGATAATAGTTTGTCATCAAAGACATCTGCTCCTTAAATCGTGAAACTAGTTCGGTAATATTCCGTTTAATGAGGGAATTATTTTTCGCTCTGAATCCTTGTTCATCTAGCTGAAGTACTATATCAAACAGCATATTCTCAGCCTCACCTCTTTCAGGATTATTCGACAAAGAAGAAGGAGCTGTGAAGTCGAAAGCATAATAACTCACTACTTTATTTTGTAGTGTTTCCGACCATCTTGAGAGCAAGGTAGATTTTCCTGATCCAGGAGTACCTTCAAGAAAAATATACCCAGATGACAGCTCTTTCACTTTCTCATCAAGTGCTTTTAGAGTTTCACAGATTGGCTCATAAGTGTTATCTGGCACATGAAGCATATGATTGAACGTTGTCTTGAATCTCTGCCCCCATCCCATATCATTGACGAGTTCGTCAAAACTCCTATATACTTCCCTAGTTCGACTACCTGCCATTTCGAATATTCTGTCCCTAAGTTTCAAGACATCCTGTGTTCGAGTCGAATAATCACTATCAGACACTCTGAACGCTTCAACCTCTATAGAAGTTTCTATGGAAAAACTTGACCAAAAGACATCAAAAAGAGGATGATTTCCCGTCAGTCCCTTTAGTTCATCAATTAATATATCCCATTTATCCATATTACCACTTTCCTCCTTTTCAGAGTAAAGCGATACAATAAAATCATGGAATGTTCCAATCGTCGTCCCGTCTGCTCCTGTAATCTTATCTGCTATGCTGGGGTGTTTATTCGTTGTAAAATGCGCAACAACGGCCTTATTCGGGAAACGATTTTTTATGGCAATCCAACTTGCAAATATATCTTTGAATATGTCTTTAAAATACTTATAAGTAACAAATTTTCCATCATTGATGGTCCATTTCATTTGGTAAGCATGGATTTCCGTCTTTGTTTCGAAAAATATGTCATCCAATTTGCATGCTTCTGGATCGGCCACAGCAATACCAACCAGCGTGCGATTACGCATACTGTCATATACAAGTCTGGCAAACTCATCATATTGTGGCTTATAACCGCCTATTGCCGCCCGTTCACCTTTTGCACTTACATATTCTTCTTGTTCTGACATTTTCCTTACTACAAAAAATTATACGATCTTTCTTCTCTCATTTACACATTTTCACCGCCCCCACCAGTACTATCGAGTATCCTTCCCTACGGTTCTCCGTAGGGCCAATTACCTTCTCATCCTCTCCATCTCACTCTCCACCATCTTCATCAGCTGCGGCAACATCTGCTCTATCTTCGAACATTTTACCTTGCCATAACGTTCAAAGTCCATATCGTCCAATATCTCATTCTCCCCCTTCCTTCTCCCACATCCCCCACATGGGGCACTTCTCCAACTCAGAATAATCCCCGTATTGGACTTGGGCATCACAGAGCATGTCTGTGAAGCGGGAGCTGCAGTGTAGGTCACCGAAGAAATCGGTTTCGAGGTTGAACACTTCCTGGTTGATATCCGCCTCTTGCATCGTTATGCCATTTCCTAAAACCGACAAGCGACCATATCACTATTGGAAGTTGCTCTCAAACCAATAGTTCCATGACCGGCTTGCCAGAATTCCTTATCAATATTAAGGTTTGTTCATGGAATTACTTTATCCTATGGTTTGCGACTTTTGTATGCCACACCTTACATATTATAATAGTCCTTCGGTCTTTTCACCTTTACTATACTATTACTTCCCGTACGCTCCATCCTTAGCTTCGAAGATGGTGCTTGGTTCATAGACTTCTACGGAGTGCCAGACACCTTTCGGTACTTGTATGCCGTATTTTCCTTCCCTCGGGCATACATAGAATCGGGCTACCTCTTCAAAGCAGGTTTCGTCCGTATCTGTCTCACCATCATGTATAGGACCACCAGCATCCACATTGGGCAGTTCCTCGTATAATATCCAATCCAGACAGCCCTCCAGACATATCACCGTCTCTGCCGTTTTTGAATGTCTGTGAATAGGCACCTTTGTGCCCACCTCCAGTGCATTCAGCATCCTCTGACTATTGTCTGCTGGCGTAGTGCGCAAGTCATGATTCATGCGCAGTCGCTCATTTTCCATTGCCTTCTCGTGTAGTTCGGAAAGCAATTCTTGGTTTATCAGTTGAACTTCCATACTCTTAATTTGAAATCTGTCTCTAAACCCTATACTCTCAACTTTTCAGCGAAGCAAGGTATTCCTCATGCAGATGATAATACTTCATCTTAAACAGGAGGTAGGCTAAAGAGAGGACTACTAAAACGCAAACGAGGTATATCCAGTGAGCCATCACGGTGTTTGGCACCAGATATATGAATACCAGTGATATCGCCAGTTGCAGGCATGTGTACAGCAGACTCACTGTGATATGCGACATTCCCAGTTCGTTTGCCATCAGTTGGTAGGCATGCTTTCTGTGTGCCTGTCCCAGATTCTCGTGTAGCATTATGCGATGACATATTGTCAGACAGCCATCCACGCCATACACCAAAAGGAATATCAGGTACGTAATATCCCCCGTTGCCATTATCAAACTACCTATCATGAACAGCAGAATGTACGCCACGCCAACACTTCCTACATCACCAGCGAAGCACTTCGCCTTACCTTTCTCTCTGAAGTTATAGAAGCAGAACACTATATCTGCCAGCATTACCGTGATGATAAGACTCTTGTCCACAAAGCCTTGAACCCCTTGAACACTTGAACAATTAATCAAATACAACGGTATCAGCGATGCCATAGCATATCCTCCCGTAATGCCGTTTATGCCATCCATGAAGTTTATGATGTTCGATGCCCCCACACACACTATCAGTGCCAGTATCACAGCCCACCACAGGTCTGCATGTAGCATATCCAACTGATAGAACATCAGAGCCATCGCAACAAACTGGCATACCAGTCTCACCGAGTCGGGCAACGAATGAATATCATCCACAAAACTCACCCCCGCCACTATGGTTACAGCGAGCAAGAACCACAGATACTGCATTCCGAAGAATGCGCCCCATATCCATGCGCCAATAAGGAAAATGATTCCACCGCCCCTCAACACTATAGTTGAGTGGGAACTTCTCTCGTTTGGTTTGTCGATGATATTAAACTTATCCGCAATGCGGAAATAAATCAACTCTGCTGCAAATAGAATCACAGCGATAATTGCATATATCAAACTCATATTTGTAAAGATTACCTATTTATCATATCGAGCGGCAATTACGCTCCAGTCGATGATCTGCCAGAGGGCAGAGAGGTGAGCAGCACGGCGATTCTGGTAATCCAGATAATACGCATGCTCCCAGACATCAAAAGTCAGCAACGGCTTCAAACCCTTAACGACAGGATTGGATGCCCCTTGCTCCTGTGTGATGACCAGTGAGCCATCCTTATCAGCCGACAGCCATACCCAGCCAGAGCCAAACAGTCCCACACCCTTAGCCTCAAACTCAGCCTTGAAAGTCTCCACACTACCCCACTGCTTTTCTATCTGGGCAGCAAGAGCACCAGTAGGTCCTTGAACTCCCTCACCAGCAGGTTTAAACTGAGTGAAATATAACTCGTGATTCAGTATCTGTCCAGCATTATTGAATATCGCACCCTCACTATGAAGCATCAGCTCTTTCAGAACCCCAAGCTCTCCATTACTCCCCTCGCCTACAGGAGAGGGGCTCGGGGGTGAGGCTAATTTGTTCAGATTATCCACATAAGCCTGCAGATGCTTCCCATGATGGAACGACAACGTCTGTGCACTGATCACAGGCTCCAGTGCCTCCATCGCATAAGGTAATTCAACTAGTGTAAACATAAATATTATTCGATTTACTGTTAAACATCCGGAATTATTCTGACTTTCGTATAAAACGAGAAGTTCTTTCCTCTATGATTCGTTTATATACCCTCTTCGTTTTCTCATCAAGAAACGAATTATCAATAAGCTCAATCGCTTTATGTGGAATCACCATATACATATCAAGAACCATATCAGCACGCTTCTTCGGCAATCCTATCCTTTCCGCAAAGCGCTCAAAGTCCAGTCTGCACGGATGCCCCGTCCTCTCATATATATCGCTCTTCTCCATGTCGGGTGCAAGACCTTCGGAAAGTCCCAAATCACTATTACTTTGAATATGAACGCACGTATTTATCAAATCATAGGCAGGAGCCAGGAAATACTCCCCTTCTCTGTTCACCATTGAGAAATTCTTCATGTGTGCATCCTCGTTGCCATACAGATAGTCAAACACCACCATTCTGAAAAACTGTTCCATTTGTGGCATCCATGCAGGGATTATTCTCTTTATTGCATCTGCAATTTGAGCATAGTTCCCATTATACTTAAAATTACTATCACTACCTTCTTCCGACATCTGAAGGACAGAAGCAAAGTCTTCCTGAGAACAATCCTTTATGCCATTTGTCACATCAAACCGTTTCGTTATGTAAACAGGCTGACCCTTTTTGCTAAAACACAGTCCGTTTTCAGCCGTAATTATTCCATACACCTGAGATGCTATCTGCATGGTTAAGTGCTCGTTGGCAGGTATCTGTTTGCGTGTTGCCAAACTCATGTTGAATGGCGCAGGCTTCAGTATATGTGTCGCTTGTTCGCCATCTTTACTCAGACGAATAATTCCACCATCAATTATAGCCGAGAATTTCTCCTGAGCCCCAGAGATTGACATGTTATTCATGTTTTCCATCGCCTGTTGCTGGTCATTCTCGCTTTCAAAGTCTATATCTATAATTGGCGAAACAGCTATGCCGTCAAAAAGATTTTTGACAGCACGCGGAGAGTAGCCCGCATATCCGTGCATCAATGTAGATGGACAAACCTCTATCATTTTCATTCAGCAACCCTCCTCAGCACAAATTTTCCTATTGCATCCTTACCACAAATCATCTCAAGTATTCCGAAGAAGTCTTTTTCATCCACCCTATTTGCTCTGCACAGAGCCCTACGGTTAGCCCCCTCAGGCAACATATTTGTGAACACCGGGAAAAGCCTGTCAGAGTGATAAACCTTTTGGCTTTTAGGCAGATTGACCGATACTGGAGGCATACTGTTGTCTGCAAGGAAAGCATCGGCGTAGGTGAAGTCATAACTCCCCCTTGACTGTTCTACGAGCCTCCCTGCATACACATCACCATAATACACATCTACCTGTCTCATACTCCGTTGCCTTACTTAACAGTTTGTTTTACTTGCAACACCATTTCCATTCCCACCACATCAAGCACCTTTCTTAAAGTCTCCATCGAAGGGTTGCCTACCCCCCGCTCCAGATCCTTCACTGTAGATATCCCAACTCCAGAATAATCAGCTAAATCCTGCTGAGAAATTCCCAGCAAAGCCCTACGCTCTTTTATCGTATTTCCTATATCCATCAAAGTATGATTTATCGTACTTTCGGTACAAAGGTAATGCTTTTTTCCTAACAAACCAAACAAAAGTACGATTTTTCGTACTTTTTATACTTCACTTTGCTTTCATCACCTCCCTGCGAAGTCATATAGCACTATGGGTAACAATCCCATCAATGGGGTTTTCTATGTTTTTGTTTCTCTTGCATACTGTCTCTAAACCCTAAGCTCTAAACTATTTCCTCGCAAAGCTCTTGATAGTATCCTTCAGTCCATCTTTAGCGCGCACCGGCATTTGTGTCATGCCAAGGGCAGCCTTGATCTTAGCATTTGACACCACGTAGTTTTCGGTGAGTTTCTGCATGCGCTGGCTGTTTAGGGGCAGGTGAAGCACGTCGCCTATCTTTGCTATGCCGTTCATCAGGCCGCGAGGGATATTCCAGATATGTGCCTTCTTGCCCAATGCGCTGCATATCACCTCTATCAGCTCGTTGGTCGATAGTGCCTCATCATCACCCATGTGATAGATTCCACTTGTCACATCCTTGGTCAACAAGCCCTTTATCACCTCTTGCAGGTTACCGATGCTCGTAAACGAGCGTCTGTTCTCAAAGGCACCTAATGGCCAGGGTATTCCCTTGCTCACTACACCGTAGAGCAAGTTCAGGTTACCCTTGTTACCAGGACCGTGAATCATGCAGGGGCGCATGATGTACACCTTTTTCTCTCCTTGAACCTTAATTCTTGAACCGCTTGAACTTTTTGAACCTTTTGAACCATTAGGTTCTTGAACCTCAGCGAAAGCGACTGCGTCCTCGTCCGTGAAGTTATGGAACGGCCGCTTTAGGACCTCCGGCGCAAACTTCTCAATGATGTAGTTCTCTGCCGCTATCTTGGACTCTCCGTAGGGCCCCACGGGCGTCGGGATGCACTCCTCCGTCAGGAACTCGCCCTCTACCCTGTCGGCTGCGCTCTTCACCGTGGAGAACTGTATGAACTTCTTGATGCTATCATGCGCCAGGAAGTAGTCGAACATCTTCTGCGTGAGCCCGGTGTTCACTTTGAAGTAGACGTCCGCCGCACTCTTGTTCTTCGTATCGTGCGCCTTTCCTGCCAAATGTATGATGGCATCCACCTCCAACGGAGAACCATTAACCATTAACCCAGAACCATGAACCTCATCAATCTCTTCCCACGAGAATGTGTGCGCCACACCTTCCTTGGAAGGATTGATGATGTCCAGTCCGTATATGGTGTGCTCTTTTTTTAGAGCCTCCACCAGATTCGAGCCCACAAAGCCGTGGACTCCAGTTATTAGTATTTTCATAATATGTAGTTGTTTCTATTATTGGTCTTTGTTTCAGACATGGTGTATAATTCCTTTCTCATTCGAAATTATAGAAAGTTAGTATCTCACCACAAAGATACGAACTTTTTCTTAGACGACAAGCGAATGCCTGCATTTTTATGCCCTTAAAGGGCAATATAATGATAGGGTCGCGATTCCCTGAATTGCGGATGTATGCCCTGTGAGGGCTAAATAAATAAGGATAGGGGGCATGCCCCTATCTGATTAATCCATATACCAATTAACATGCCCCTGTAAGGGGCTAATAACTATATCTCCCTCCGTCGTGAGTGGAGACTCGCTCCCCTTTGTGGGGCCGCAGCCACATTCAGTGGCCGCTCTAAAGACCCCAGTCGCCCCGTTATCGGGGGACGGAAACGCTTACTCGTAATGTTCAAAATTGAAGAATTTCCCCGTGTTTTAGGGCGGTTTTGGTGAAATTTGGATGAAAGCAGGAAAAGACACACATCAAAACATGTGGTCATTTGGTCATTTGGTCATTTGGTCATTTTCGATTTCGGAATGCGGTTATTTGCTCACTATATATAAATAAATTTATATTATAGTGGCAGCTTGACAGCATCTGTTTTCGATTTTGACAAATGACCAAATGACCAAATGACCGCCCTCAAAAAATTTTTTGAAAAAAGTTGCTCAAAAATTTTAAACCGCAACGCCGCTGTCGTACCTTTGCACCGTCAATCTGGAATGACAAGCGATCTTTGGCTTTTTGCTACAACAATTTTCAACTTTCAACTTTCAACTTTCAATTTAAATTCGTATCTTTGCGGCCGAAAAGACAACGAAAAGTATGACTAAGACCCGATATACCGCCGTCATCTGGGACCTGGACGGCACACTGCTCGACACGCTCGAGGACCTCTGCCTCGCCGTGAACCACGCCCTCCGCGCCTTTGGCGAGCCCGAACGGCCGATGGCGGACATCCGCCTCTTTGCCGGCAACGGCGTGCGCCGACTTGTGGCGCTCTCGACGCCGGGTGGAGAGGAGCATCCCCGCTTCGAAGACATCTTCCGCTGCTTCAAGGACTACTATGTGGAGCACTGCGGCGACCACACGGGGCTCTATCCCGGCATGAAAGAGACGCTCCGGGCGCTGCATGCCAAAGGCTACCGCATGGCCGTGGTGAGCAACAAGCTGCAGGCCGGCGTGGACGAGCTCTTCCGCGAGCACTTCAGCGACACGGTGGAGCTGGCCGTGGGCGAACGTCCGGGCGTGCCCCGCAAGCCGGCGCCGGATATGGTACTGGGGGCGTTGAGGGAGATGGGTGTGGCGCCCTCCCAAGCCGTCTACATCGGCGACTCGGAGGTGGATCTGGCCACAGCGCGCAACGCCGGGCTCGACTGCATCACGGTGCTCTGGGGCTTCCGCGACCGCGAATGGCTCGAAAAGCAAGGCGCCCGGACCTTTGCCGGACGCCCTGAGGATATCGTCAGACTGCTGACGCAGGATTAGCGCAAATCGACCACTTCGGCCGTGGGGTAGTCGGCCTGCTTGAAGCGGAAGTCCTCGTCGCTGAAGTTCTGCTTCACGGCGTATTCGTAGATGGCGAAGCGCGTCCAGTTGCCGTCGTTGCGGGCGCGCAGACACATCGGCGTGTAGTCCTCCTCGGCGATGTCGATCACCACGCGCTCGGGGCGCGAAGCCGTCGAGACGGCCGTCATCGTGATTTCCCACACCTTCTGGCCGCGCAGTTTGCTGCGCTTCATGGAGAGCTTGTAGCCCTTCTTGTAGGCGCCGAGCAGGGCGGCGGGCGACGACTTGCGCAGCTCCGTCTGCGTGGGGCTCGTCACGTTGACCTCGTTGCTGCTCTTGAGCCAGGTCCACTGCGTCTGGCCGTCGTACCAGGTGACGTGTTCCGGCGTGGTGAGCGTGTACTTCTCGCCCTTCATCGTGAGATGTCCGTGGGTGGTGCCGGCCTCCTTGGTGCCTTCAAACTGGGTGATGGTGAACTGGCCGCGCACGCCGCCGGAGTTTTCCAGCTTGCTGACGGCGGCATCGAGCACAGCCTTCGGGTCTTCCTTGGCCGGAAGTGCGGCGGCAAGGGAGAGCGCCGCCAGGAGAAAGAGATGACGTATATGCATCGTTATAAATAGGGATTAAGCGTTCTTCATATTGTCGAGGCGGAACTGCAGGTCCTCCTCCGACATGCACAGCACCTCGCGCGGCTTGCTGCCGTGAGCGGGCCCGACGATGCCGGCCACCTCCAGCTGGTCCATCAGACGTCCTGCGCGGTTGTAGCCGATGGCAAACTTGCGCTGGATCATGCTCGTGGAGCCTTGCTGCGTCTGCACCACAAGGCGGGCCACCTCCTCAAACATCGGGTCGAGATGACTGATGTCCACATCGGGGCCCTCGCCGTCGTCGCCCTCCATGGGCACGTCGGGCAGAGGATAGGGGCGCTGGTAGCCCTGCTGGCCGGCGATGAAGCGCGCGATGCGCTCCACCTCGGGCGTGTCGACAAAGGCACACTGCACACGCACGGGGTCGCTGCCCGTGAGGTAGAGCATGTCGCCCTTGCCCACCAGCTGGTTGGCGCCCGGACGGTCGAGAATCGTGCGCGAGTCGATCATCTGCGACACCTTGAAGGCCATGCGGGCGGGGAAGTTGGCCTTGATGGTGCCCGTGATGATGTTGGTGGTGGGGCGCTGCGTGGCGATGATCATGTGGATGCCGACGGCGCGCGCCAGCTGCGCGATGCGGCAGATGGGCAGCTCGATCTCCTTGCCGGCCGTCATGATGAGGTCGCCGAACTCGTCGATGACCACCACGATGTAGGGCAGGAAGCGATGGCCCTCCGTGGGCAGCAGTTTGCGGGCCTTGAACTTCTCGTTGTATTCCCTGATGTTGCGCACGGCAGCGCTCTTGAGCAGCAGATAGCGGTTGTCCATCTCCACACAGAGGCTCTTGAGCGTGCGCACTACCTTCTGCGTGTCGGTGATGATGGCTTCCTCGTCGTCTTCGGTGCCTTCCACCTGCGCCAGGAAGTGGTTGACGATGGGGGCGTAGACGGAGAACTCCACCTTCTTGGGATCGACCATGACGAGCTTGAGCTCGGCGGGGTGCTTCTTGTAGAGCAGCGAGGTGATGATGGCGTTGAGGCCGACACTCTTACCCTGACCCGTAGCGCCGGCCACCAGCAGGTGAGGCATCTTGGCCAGGTCGGCCATGTAGATCTCGTTGGTGATCGTCTTGCCGAGCGCCATGGGCAGCTCGAAGGTACTCTCCTGGAACTTGCGCGAATTGAGGATGCTCTCCATCGACACCATCTGAGGCTTGGCGTTGGGCACTTCGATGCCGATGGTGCCCTTGCCGGGAATGGGCGCAATGATGCGGATGCCCAGCGCCGAGAGGTTGAGGGCGATGTCGTCCTCCAGATTGCGTATCTTGGAGATGCGCACGCCGGCCGCAGGGGTAATCTCGTAGAGCGTGATGGTGGGGCCCACGGTGGCCTTGATGCTGGAGATCTTCACGCCGAAGTCCTGCAGGACGCGGATGATGCGATCCTTGTTCATCTGCTGCTCCTCCATGTCGATGCCCACATTCTCCGTCTTGTGGTGGTCGAGCAGGTCGATGGTGGGGTAGTGATAGTTGGACAGGTCGAGCTTTGGGTCGTAGGGCTCCAGGGCGCCGTACTTGTCAAGCTCGGCCTTCTCTTCCTCCGAACCCTTCTGGATGGAGAATTCCGCCTCGCCGCTTTCCTCCTTCTCCTCCTTGGCGGCGGGAAGGGTCTCCAGATGCTCCTGCTCCAGTGTCTCGTAGTTGATCTCCAGAGGCACGGCGGTCTCTTCGGCGGGCTTTTCGCCCCCGGCGGGCAGGTTGAAGTCGATGACGGTGGAGTGCCGGTCGGTCAGTGGCGTCACGGCGCTGTCGTCGCGGTCGTAGTGGTCTTCCTCTCCTTCCTCAGTCTCTTCTCCGTCGTGGTGGCGCAGCCCGTGAATGAGGTCCTTGGGGTGCATCATCTGGCGGATGAGCTCAATGGTCTCGTCGGAGAGATAGATGAGGTAGGCGATGAGCGCGGCGATGAGGATGAGCCAAGTGCCCATCGTGCCGATGTTTTCCTGCAGGATGAGAATCTCCTGATGGCCGATGTTGCCCCCGATGTTGACGGCGCTGTTCATGTCGTTGAGCAGGTCGCGGAAGATGAGGTCGCCGAAGGCCGACACCAGCAGCAGGAGGGCGGTGCAGTTGATGAACCACTTCCACAGACGCACCTTGTAGATGCGCATGATGCGCAGCGAAGCGGCCACGAGGAAGAGGGGGATGAAGAGACTGGCGATGCCGAAGCACTGCTCCACGAAGAACTTGGAGGTGAACATGCCGGCGGTGCCCATCCAGTTGTTGGCGCGGACGCCGGGCGCCCAGCTCTGATCCATGCCTCCGGTGAAGATGTGGGAGACGATGGAGAGCAGCGTGAAGACCGACACGATGAAGAGCACGCCACCCAAGCCGAAACGCAGCTTGTCGTTGCGCTTGAGGGCCTCTTCTGGCGTCACCTCTGCGCCGGTTGAAAAGAACTCGCGGAAGAAGTCCCGCCAGGAGCGGCGGGGCTTGATATCCTCGTCCTTCTTTTTCCTGCTTTTATCTGTTTTTGGATTTGCCATAGTCTTTGAGTACAATATTTCGGGCACAAATTTATAAAAAAATATTCAAATGGAGAAATTCGCGGGCGGGCCGTTTGCAGACTTTCAACATTTTTTAGTAATTTTGTGGCGTGAAAAGCCTCTATTCACATTACGACAAGACCAAAATCAACGAATTGCCCCGAGTGAACTTCCCGGGGCGCATTGTGGTGGTCAACGGAGAGGCGGAGGCCGAGCGTGCGGTGGACTACCTGATGCGGCAGGACATCATCGGCCTGGACACGGAGACGAAGCCCAACTTCAAGAAGGGTGGCATGAACGCCGTAGCGCTGCTGCAGATCTCGAGCCGCGAGGTGTGTTTCCTCTTCCGCCTGTGTCAGATGGGGCTGCCCGATTGTCTCGTCAAGTTGCTGGAGGACCGCAGCCAGCTCAAGGTAGCACTCTCGTGGACCGACGACATACACCAGCTCCACCGCCGGCGCGATTTCCTGCCCGGGCGTTTCTTCGAGCTGCAGCGCTACGTGCAGGCCATCGGCATAGAAGACCTCTCGCTGCAGAAGCTCTACGCCAACGTCTTCGGCGAGAAAATCAGCAAGACGCAGCAGCTCTCCAACTGGGAGGCGCCGTCGCTCACGCAGGCTCAGAAGCTCTACGCCGCCACCGATGCATGGGCCTGCATCAGACTGTATGAAGAACTCAAGAGACTTCAGCATGAAGGATTTGAAATTATATCTGAAGAGGGGTAAGGAGGAAAGCCTCGGACGCTTCCATCCCTGGGTGTTTTCCGGCGCCGTGCAGCGTATGGAGGGCGAGCCCGAAGAGGGCGACGTCGTCTCCGTCTACACCGCCGACGGCAGCTATGTGGCCAAAGGACATTGGCAGGTGGGCAGCATCGCCCTGCGCGTGCTGACCTTCGGCAGCGAGGCCATCGACGCCCGCTTCTGGGAAGAGCGCCTCGGTGCGGCCTGGAGCGTGAGGGAAGCCATCGGTGTGGTGAGGAGCGACAATGACGTGTATCGTCTGGTGCACGGCGAAGGCGACTTCCTGCCCGGCCTGGTCATCGACCTCTACGGCGAGCTGGCGGTGGTGCAGGCCCACAGCGTCGGGATGCACCGCGACCGCATGGCGATCACCGAGGCTCTGGTGCGCGTGATGAAGGGGCGCCTCAAAGCCGTTTACTATAAGAGCGAGACCACGCTGCCCTTCAAGGCCGACCTGCATCAGGAGAACGGATTTCTCTGGGTGGAGAGTGAGGAGGATCCGAACCGGGCCGGTGCGGAGATTCCCATTGATAAGAAAGGACATGTGGCGAGGGAGAACGGTCTCCGCTTTCGCATCGACTGGTATCACGGACAGAAGACCGGATTCTTCGTGGATCAGCGCGACAACAGAGCGCTGGTGGAGCGCTATGCCAAAGGCCGCAAGGTGCTCAATATGTTCTGCTACACGGGCGGCTTTTCCGTCTACGCCATGCGGGGCGGTGCCACACTGGTGCACAGCGTGGACTCTTCGGCCAAAGCCGTCGAGCTGGCCAGTGCCAACGTGGCGCTGAACTTTCCCGGAGACGGCCGCCACGAGGCGTTCGCCCGGGATGCGTTTGACTTCCTGGACGGCATGCAGGAGAGCTACGATCTGGTGATTCTCGATCCGCCGGCGTTTGCCAAGCACAAAGACGCTCTGGTGCGCGCCCTCAAGGGCTACACCAAGCTCAATGCACGTGCCATGAGCAAGATGCCCTCCGGGAGCATACTCTTCACCTTCTCCTGCTCGCAGGCCGTCAGCAAGGAGCAGTTCCGCACCGCCGTGTTCACTGCCGCCGCTATCACCAGGCGCAAGGTGCGCATCCTGCATCAGCTGCATCAGCCGGCCGACCATCCCGTCAACATCTACCACCCCGAGGGCGAATACCTTAAGGGTTTGGTGCTCTATGTAGAATAAGGAAAAGACGATGAAGGAGGAACGTTATTTCTACGACCCGCAGCTCAAGGGTGAGTTGCCCGAAGAGGAAGCCCGGCACGCCGTGCGGGTGCTCCGGATGGGCGAGGGTGACGAAATCTTCCTGATGGACGGACGGGGCTCGTTTCACCGCGCCGTCATCACCACAGCGGCCAACCACCACTGTCTCTATCGCGTCGTCGAATCTATGCCCCAGGAGCCTCTGTGGCACGGACGTCTGCATCTGGCCGTTGCGCCGACGAAGATGAACGAGCGCATGGAGTGGATGGTGGAGAAGGCGGTTGAAATCGGCGTGGACGAGATCACGTTCATCCATACGGACAACTCGGAGCGTCACGACATCAAGCTGGACCGCCTGCGCCGTATCGTACTCTCGGCCGTGAAGCAGTCGAGGAAGGCGTGGGTGCCCGAGCTTAAAGGGATGACGCCATTCAAAAGTCTCATCGGAAATATGGGGGAGGAGACTAGGGCTTATATCTGTCATTGTCACGAAGGCCTGAAGGCGCATCTCGACGATGTCCTTCGCAAGGCAGGCCCGCACGATGGCGAAACGCTGGTGATGGTTGGGCCCGAAGGCGACTTCTCCCGCGAAGAAGTGGAGGAGGCCCTCAACGCGGGTGCCGTGCCCGTCTCATTGGGCGGCAGCAGACTGAGAACGGAAACGGCCGGACTGGTGGCCGCACATATCATGCATTTAAACAACGAAATACGCCATGCGTAAAGCAAAAGGAAGAAAATTCTACGTGGTGCTGGGTCTGGTGGTGGTTGCCGCCTTCGGCATTGTCTTATATCTGAATCTGCGTCCCGACAACGGATACCGCAGCGCCATCCCCCGCGATGCCAAGGCCGTGATGGTGCTTGATTTTACGCAGACGGCGCAGAATCTCGGGTTCACTGTCAAAGATCTGATGTTGCACTACAACAAGATGTCGAACACCGGCGTGGATTTCACGAAGCCGCTTTACGGTTTTGTGGCACAAAACGGCAACATGGGCCTGGTGGCGTCGGTGGCCAATGCGGAGCAGCTGGACGAGAATCTGCACAACATGGGTTTCGAGACGGAGACGCGCAGAGGCCTGATATGGTGCGTCATCGGCAATTTCCTGATGTCGCACGACGACGAGAAAGTGCTGGTGATGGGGCCGACAACCATCAATATGTCTAACGATCTCTATGAGCAGATGGCCGAGCTCATGATACAGGGCAGCAGCGAGAGCGACATCCTCGTTTCGCTGGACGAGCAGCCCGGCGAGATCAAACTCTACACACATGCCGATGTGTTGCCCGAGAGCGTCACGGAGCAAATCGCGATGCATCTGCCCGAGGGCGCCGATCTCTCCAAAGTCGAAGTGAAGGCCGCCGTCGGGGTGACCAACAAGAAGGTGTCGTTCGAAGCCATTCTGGATTTCGCGGATGACCGCTTGCGGGACTATTTTGTGGAATTCAACAAGAGTTTCCATCCCATCAACGGACGTCTGCTGAATCTGGCGCCGGCGGATCCCGTATTTTGGGCTTGTGCCAACATCGAAGGCGATCATCATTTGGAGCTGATGCGCCACTACAAGAGGCTTCGTCCCATGCTGGCGGCGCTCAATACACAGCTGGATGCCGACCAGATTATCAATGCCATAGAGGGCGATGTGAGTGTGAGCGTCCCCATCCTCTCCCTCAACAAGCTGCATGCTCTTGTGCTGGCAGAAATGAAGAATACGGAATTCTCGGAAGAGGCTATGCTGGAGTGGAAGGGTGAAGAGTGGCAGTCGGGCATCTGCCGGAATGCAGACCGCAGGGGCGGGCGTCTTTATTTTGTGAGCAACGACGCCGCTTTGGCCTCCAAGGCCGGATCGCTGGGCAGCAGCGTGGCCTATCAGCAACTGAAGGACGAGATTGTAGGCTGTGTGTTCTTCGCTTCAATCAATCTCTCCAAAATGCTCTATGCCGTGACGCCCTACGTCATGATGTTCTCTTCGAGTCCGAAGCTCTATGAGACGCTGGACGCGTTGGACAGGCTGAACATCAAGATGAAGGACTGCACGCACTTCAACATCGAGCTCAACCTGAAAAAGGATATCAGAAGACTGGTGCTCTGAAGTCTTAGCCTACGAGCTGCAGTTCGTGCTCGGCCACCAGCTTGCGCAGATTGATGAGGGCGTAGCGGATGCGGCCCAAAGCGGTGTTGATGCTGATGCCTAGAATCTCAGCGATTTCCTTGAAAGGCAGATCCTCCACGAAGCGCAGTCGGATGATTTCCTGCTGATTCTCAGGCAGAAGGGCAATGAGGCCGTTGAGCGTGGTGCTGAGCGCCTTGCGGCTGAAGCTGTCTTCCACGGTGTTTTCCGAAAGTGCCAGATTGTTGTAGAGGAAATCGGCCTTGTCGTCGGATACCGGTGTGGCGCCGTGATTGCGGCGTGAACCGTCCACAACGAGATTGTGGGCCACACGCATCAGCCATGCGGAGAATTTGCCCGTTTGCTGATATTGGTGGGTGCGGATGGCGACGATGGCTTTGGTGAACGTCTCCTGAAAGATGTCGTTCGCCTGATCCTGATTGCCGCCGGTGAGGCGAAGGATATAACTGAAAACAACCTGCTGATTGCGTTCCAAAAGAACATCAAAAGCTTCGTCGTTACCTTGCTCGTACAGCGTGATCAACTGGTGATCCGTCTGTTCCTTAAAGTTACTCATGTCTGTTTTACTGAGTGTTGGTTCGGAGTAAGGCTGTTTCGATAGGCTTTATGTGTTTTTTAGGTTTGCGAGTGCAAAAGTATAAAAAATGTATGATGTAGGGCATTTGCGACGGACTTTTTTTGCGAAATGATGTTTTTTTTGTAATTTTGTGCCCGAAATGGAGCAAATTCTTAACCTTGAAGGCCGAAAAAAGTGGTTTTCACTCATCGAAAACGCCCGGAAAGTGCTTTGTGTGGGTCACGTGAACCCCGACGGAGACGCTTTGGGCAGCACGCTGATGATGATGAAATGGTTGCAGCGCAAGGGTAAAGAGGCCCATGTGGTGATGCCCAATCACTATCCCGACTTTCTGGCCGCAGTGCCCGGTGCTTCGGAGATTGTCACCTACGACGTGAATCCCGGCAGGGTGGAGGAGTTGGTGCAGGAGGCGGATCTCATCATCTGCTGCGATCACGGCAACCGGGAGCGCACCCGGGATCTGGCGCCAGTGTTGGAGAAGAATCTTTGCGCCCGCATCATGATAGACCATCATCTGGGGCCGGAGGATTATTGCGACTTGGTGCTTTCCCGACCCGAGATGTGTGCCACCTGCGAGCTGCTCTGCCATCTGATGACGGAGCTCGGCGAAATGGAAAGCCTGACGCAGGAGGAAGCCGAATGTCTTTATTGCGGCATGATGACCGACACGGGAGCCTTCACCTACAACTCCAACCGCGCGGCGGTGTACGACTGTGTGAGCCGGCTGATGGAGCGTGGTGTGGACAAGGATATGCTCTACAGGAAGATTTTCTGGACGATGACGCCACAGCGACTGCGCCTGCAGGGTTATCTGCTCTATACGAAGATGCAACTGATACCCGGAACGCACGCAGCCTACATGACGCTCACCAACAAGGAGCGCCGTCTGCTCGGTACGAAAAACGGAGATACGGAGGGCATCGTCAATCTGCCTTTGCAAATCAGCGGTATGAAGCTGACTTGCCTGATGAGCCAGGACACCGAGCACCCCGAGCAGTACAGAATCTCCCTGCGCAGCGTGGATGACTTCCCGTGCAACAGGCTCTCGGCCGACTTCTTTGACGGCGGCGGACACCAAAATGCTGCCGGAGGCAGATTCACCGGCAATGAAGAGGAGGCAATCGAACAATTTAAAAAGGCTGTGAAGGCCTACGAACACCTATTGAGATGAAACAGACAATAATGATAACTGCAGCGCTCTTGCTGACATGGATGTGTTGTGCATGCAGCGGCGAAGAGACCTACGCGGAACAGAAGAAAAAGGAGAAGGAGACCATTGATGCGTTTCTTGAGCGGGATTTCGTCGTGCGTTCTTCGGACGGCACGGAGTTGATACGTATGTCCAAGGTTCAAGTCATCAGCGAAGCGCAGTTCGTGGCTCAGGACAGCACGACGTTTGTCAGTCAAAACCAATATGTGAGGATGTCGGCTTCGGGTGTCTATATGCAGATTCTGAACAAAGGTGTAGGTGATTACCTGAAGAGTGGCGAAAGTCAACGTCTGGCCTGTCGCTTCCTCGAGTACAATATATCGGCCGACAGTGTGCAGACCAGCAACTGGGGCAATCCCTATGTGACCAATCCGGAGATGATTGACGTCAGCAACGATTCCGGCACGTTCACGGCTACTTTTGCCACCGATGTCTATTGGGGCAGCACGTTCAACAACGTGTATGGCAGCACCAGTGTGCCCTCAGGCTGGATTCTGGCGATGAGATACGTCCGTCTGGGCAATGCGCAGAGACTGGGCGGCAAACCGGCGCATGTGCGTCTGATTGTGCCCCACAGCGCCGGACAGGCCAACGCCATGCAAAATGTCTATGCCTGCTTCTACGATCTCACTTTTGAAGAAGAATATAAGTGATTTATCTGCATGTTCCTTTCTGTAAGTCGCGGTGTGTCTACTGCGACTTTTTTTCTACCACAAGCGGCCCCGCGTGGCACGAGCGCTATATGGAGGCGGTGTTGTGTGAGGCGGAGCAGAGAAGGGATGAACTCGGGCGTGCGCGTGCGGACACGATATATATAGGTGGCGGCACACCCAGCCAGTTGTCGCCGGCTATGCTGCAGCGCTTTTTCGAAAAGATCGATGCCTTGTGCGGACTCTCCTCTTTGCAGGAATGCACCGTAGAGGCCAATCCCGACGATGTGACGCCGGAGTGGGTGATGGCGCTGAAGGATACGCCCGTCAACAGGGTGAGCATGGGGGTGCAGAGTCTCGACGACGGCGTGCTGGAATTTTTGGGCCGGAGGCATACGGCGAAGCAGGCATTGGAGGCATTGAATCTCTTGCGAGGCGCAGGATATGAAAACATAAGTTTGGACTTGATGTTCGGACTTCCCGGGCAGAATATCAGTCGGTGGGAGGAAGATGTTAAAGCTATGCTTGAGGTGTCGGCTCCTCACCTCAGCGCCTATGCCCTGCAGCTTGAGGAGGGGACTGTGCTGGCCAATCGGCTCGCGCAGGACAAGACTTTGACGCTGCCTTCGGACGATGAAGTGGCCGAGATGTACGACCTTCTGGTCCGGGCGGTGCGTGATGCCGGTATGGAGCACTACGAGATCAGCAATTTTGCCAAATCCGGATATCGGGCGCAGCACAACAGCGGCTATTGGAAGGGCTTGCCTTACGTCGGGCTCGGACCCGGAGCACATTCCTTCGACGGTGCCTTCCGCCGGCGTTGGAACCTCAGTTCTCTCGAAGTCTATTGCAATGCTCCCTCGGCGCCGTTTGAGGAAGAGATTCTTACGGAGGACGAGCGCTACAATGAGACGGTCATGACCCGACTGAGGACATCGGACGGCTTGAATCTTGCCGAGTTGGACGAAAAACGCCGGAATGACACTCTGAAAACGGCAAAACCGCACCTGAGACGCGGGATGATGACGTTCGAAGAGGGCGTTTTGAGGCTCTCGGAGCAAGGTTTTTTTGTTTCAAATGACATAATCAGCGATTTCATGCTCTAAAACATATAATTTGTCGAATGCGTTTTCGTGAAAAAATCGTATCTTTCGGCCGAATTTGTCAAATCTAACACACATGAAAACGTATCAGACTCATGAAATTAAAAACATTGCCCTGCTTGGCAATGACGGTAGTGGTAAGACAACACTCACGGAAAGCCTGCTTTTCGAAGCAGGTATCATCAAGCGTCGCGGACGCATCACCCAGCACAACACTGTCTCCGATTATTTCCCTGTAGAGCAGGAGTACGGCTACAGCGTGTTCTCCACCGTATATCATGTGGAGTGGAACGGGAAGAAGCTGAATATCATCGACTGCCCGGGCAGTGACGACTTTGTCGGCAGTGCTCTGACCGCCTTGAATGTGACTGATACCTGCGTGCTGCTGCTCAAGGGCGCCAACGGCGTTGAAGTGGGCACGCAGAATCATTTCAGATATGCCGAAAAGCTGAAGAAGCCCGTTATCTTCCTGGTGAATCAGCTGGACGACGAAAACTGCGACTTCGACCATATTGTCAACCAGTTGCGTGAAATCTACGGCAACAAGGTGGTGCCCGTGCAGTATCCCGTCAAGACGGGTCCCGACTTCAACTGCCTTATCGACGTGCTGCTCATGAAGAAGTATTCATGGGGTCCGGAAGGCGGTGCGCCCATCATCGAGGAAATTCCCGATTCGGAGAAGGATAAGGCAATGGAGATGCACAAAGCCCTTGTGGAAGCTGCTGCGGAGAACGACGAGACGCTGATGGAGAAGTTCTTTGAGAGCGAGACGCTCACCGAGGACGAAATGCGCGAGGGTATCCGTAAGGGCCTGGCAGCCAGAGGCATGTTCCCCGTATTCTGTGTCTGCGCCGTGAAGGATATGGGCGTGCGCCGACTGATGGAGTTTCTGGGCAACGTGGTGCCCTTCGTGGACGAAATGCCCAGAGTGCACAATACACGCGGCGAGGAGGTGGTGCCTTCTGCCGACGGTCCGACGAGCCTCTATTTCTTCAAGACGGCTGTGGAGCCTCATATCGGAGAAGTGCAGTATTTCAAGGTGATGTCCGGTCGCGTGAAGGAAGGCGACGATCTGCAGAACGCCGATCGCGGCAGCCGCGAACGTATCGGCAGTCTCTTCTGCTGTGCCGGTGCCACGCGTATCAAGGTGGACGAGCTGGTGGCCGGCGATATCGGTTGCACCGTGAAGCTGAAAGACGTGAAGACCGGCAATACGCTGAACGACAAGAACTGTGAGAATCGCTTCAATTTCATCAAATATCCCAATGCCAAATACAGTCGCGCCATCCGTGCGGTCAACGAGGGCGAGACGGAGAAGATGATGAATGCGCTGCAGAAGATGCGCGAGGAGGATCCGACGTGGCAGGTGGAGCAGTCGAAGGAACTGCGTCAGATCATAGTACACGGACAGGGAGAGTTCCATCTGCGCACGCTCAAGTGGCGTATGGAGAACAACGAGAAGATCCAGATTGCCTTCGACGAGCCGAAGATTCCTTACCGTGAGACCATCACGAAGGCGGCCCGTGCGGACTATCGCCACAAGAAGCAGTCGGGCGGTGCCGGACAGTTCGGTGAGGTGCATCTCATCGTGGAGCCTTACTACGAAGGCATGCCCGATCCGGAGGTGTATAAGTTTGGCGGTCAGGAATTCCGCGTCAACGCCAAGAGCACTGATGTTGTGGATCTGGAGTGGGGCGGCAAGCTCGTCTTCATCAACAGCGTTGTGGGCGGTGCTATCGACGCCCGCTTCATGCCGGCCATTCTCAAGGGCGTGATGCAGCGTATGGAGCAGGGGCCGTTGACGGGTTCCTATGCACGCGACGTGCGTGTCATTGTTTACGACGGCAAGATGCACCCCGTGGATTCCAACGAGTTGAGCTTTATGCTGGCAGGCAGAAACGCCTTCTCACAGGCTTTCCGTGAGGCCGGTCCAAAGATTCTCGAGCCGATCTACGACGTAGAGGTCTTCGTGCCGAGCGACAAGATGGGCGACGTGATGAGCGACCTTCAGGGCCGTCGTGCGATGATCACCGGCATGGAGAGCGA